>MDTE01099883.1_pt1 | contig 15575 bp, 4 predicted proteins | sample 811231 | NCBI WGS metagenome assembly MDTE01 (sample SAMN05326651, study PRJNA326480) | marine metagenome | isolation source: seawater | place: Indian Ocean: Red Sea | collected 2010
CCAGGAGCTCCCACGCGGCGCGGCAGCTTCCGGAGCACGCGGTGTCGATCGAGGGCCTCAGTCACGCCTATCGCGATCGCCGGGCGATCAGATCTCTGGACCTGTCGATTCAGCGGGGATGCTTGCACGGACTGGTCGGTCCCAATGGCGCCGGTAAGTCGACTCTGCTGAAAATCCTGGCGACACTGCTCGAGGCGCAATCGGGGCTGGTGGAGGTGCTGGGGATCGGCGTGAACGAGGCCCCGATGCGGGTCCGGCGTCTCATCGGTCACCTGCCGGAAGACCCAGTCGGCTACCGGCAGATGACGTTGTGGGAGATGCTGGATTTTTGTGGCGCCGTGCACGGCATGTCACCGGCATCGCGGGCGGAGTGCATCGAGCGGGCACTCGTTACGGTGGGCCTGGAATTGAAGTGCCACCAACAGGTCGGGACACTGTCTCGAGGCCAGCAGCGACGCGCGGGCATCGCCCGGGTGCTTGTCCATGATCCCGATGTGCTGCTGCTGGACGAACCTGCATCGGGGCTTGATCCGCGCGCCCGGATTGAGTTGATGAGGCTCATGCGGGGCATGAGGGAGGCGGGGCGGACAGTTCTCGTCAGTTCACACATCCTGGCGGAACTGGGAGACCTGTGTGACAGCGTTACCGTCCTGGATCGTGGACGGGCCGTTTTTCATGGTGACGTGGCCGAGTTGCCCGGCGCGGATGGGGAACTGGCCTGTTACCACATGAGGATTCTGCACGAGGATCCCGGGCTGGGTGATCTGGTTGGTGACTTGCCGGGAGTGGTGGATGCCGTCGCGATGGAGTCGTCGGCGGCGTGGCGGATCGTCTGCCGGCGCCGGGAGATTTCACCGGCGGCCATCCTGTCACGGGTGGTGGAGTCGGGCCAGGTCGTGGCGTCGTTTGTGCGGGACGGGAGTCGACTGAGCGAGGCCTTCTTGGCGTTGACATCGCGGGGGGTCGAGTGATGCTTGCAAGCATCTCGGCCACCTCCGCGATGTTCACTCGCGCACTGAGAACCGATGCGCGCCGCCTGAGACCTCACCTGTTCCGCATGCTGTTTGCCGGCATGATTCTCGGCAGCCTTGTGCTGGCTCACGTCCAGAGTCTCTCACTGGGTGCTCCCGGGCTGTTTTTCTACAGCCATATCCTGTGGCTCAACCTGGCCCTGATCCTGCTGGCGGCCGTCAGTTTCCTGTCGACCGCGATCACCGAGGAAAAGGAGGAAGGGACGCTAGGCTTGCTGATGCTCGCTGGCGTGACGCCAATGGCGATGCTGCTGGGCAAGTCGATCACGCGGCAGTTCTCGACGCTGCTGTTACTTGTCGTGCAGTTTCCCTTTGCGCTGATGGCCATCGTGCTGGGAGGTGTGACACTCAGCCAGGTCTTTGCCGGCTACGCGGCTCTGGCGGCGTTCCTGGCCCTGGCCGCCAACATCGGGCTCCTGGCGAGTGTTGTCTGTCGCCGTTCTGGTACCGCCGGTGGGCTGACACTGCTGGCGCTGCTGGTCCTTGTCGGCGGAGGTAATCTGCTCAGGCCGATCGTGTGGATGGTGAGCCTCGTCTGGGTCCGGGCGGCTGGAATCGAAGAATCACTGCCCGGACTGCCCGTCGACTGGTGGGGGAACCAGGCGGCGTGGTTTGACGACCTGGGAAGTGTCCTGCCCTGGACGATCTGGGTAGGCGACTGTCTGGATGCGTGTGATCGGCTGAGCATCCTCTCACGACTCAGCCTGATTGGCGGTGCGGGATTTGATGAGCCCGCGATGGGGGCCCAGGTTGTGCTGCACCTGGGATCTGCGATGTCACTGTTTGGATTGTCCTGGCTCGTGTTCGTGCCCGCGACCCGCAATGCCCTGACGGGCGTGCCTCCTCGGGGGCTCGTGTCGGGGAGTGGTCGTATGGGTGACGCGCCGAAGTCCGTGGCGGGACGGAGTGAGACGAGGGGAACTTTCGGGATCCGGTCCGTTTTCGAGCAGGCGGTTGGCGGCAGCCGTTGGCAGAGGGCCACCCGGTGGTTAGCGGCCGGTCGCGCGTGGCGGTTGCCACTGGTGTGGAAGGAATTCTACTTCACGACCGGTGGCGTCATCTGGATGCTGATCAAGATGGTGCTGTACGGCGTGTTTGTTCTGAGCAGCGGGTGGTTGCTGTTTGACCCGGTGTCGGGTTGGCCGCTGAAGGCGTGGTGCCGCATTGTTGTCAGCGGGGTCGTGATGCTAATGGCGGCTGAGGCGGCTGTGCAGGCGTCACGGGTGTTTCACGACGAACGGAAATACCGAACGCTGTCCGTCACGCTGGGGTTCCCGGTCGCGACGTGGCGAGTCGTCTGCGAGAAACTGGGAGGCTGTCTGCTGGCCCTGTTTCCGGGGGCGGTGTGGCTGGCGATCGGCATCCAGTTGGATGAATCGGTCTATATCGAACTGGTGACCGATCACAAAGTCTGGATCGGTGTGCTGGTCTACATCGTGTTCCTGCACGTGGTGACGCTGCTGAGTCTCTACGTCCGTTGGGGTGCGTTGCCGCTTTCGGTGGCCATCATGGTGGTCATCGGCGGCTGTGGCTATCCGCTGATGTGGCTGCCGACCGTGACACTGGCCGCGGTGACCGGGAGCGATGAGGCGATGGTGATGCCCACCATTTACGCCGCGTGTCTCGCGGTCGCCGTGTTGCTGTCGTTGACAGTGCTCCGGCTCAAGACCATGGCGTCGGAATGACCGTGCGACGCCTGGCAGCCGCTCACTTCCGGGGTCACTTCCGGGGTCACTTCCGGGGTCACTTCCGGGCAACTCGAGACTTCGTGGCCGCGAAGACATAGGGGTTGTCGATCACCCAGGGCGTCGACCAGTGCTTCGCGTCGTTGCGGCTGATCACGTTGAAGAAGAACGAATTGAACTTCGAGACGCGATTGCTGTATGGGAAGAAGCTGCCGATCCGGTCGCGAGGCGTCAGTCTGTCGACGCCCGGTGAGGCGTAGTAGTGGACGCGGCCATCGGTGGTGAATGACATGCCGAAAGTCCACCAGCCGGGTTTCTTGATTTCCGGGCCCACCACATCCTGGCCACGCTCGTCGGCCCGCATGATGATCAGGGCCGAAGGCTCGGTGAAGCCATAGCGCTTGTCGTCGGGGCTGTTGAACTGGATGAAGAATCCCGGCCAGAAGGTCTGCTGCCGCGAGGAGATGGAGTTGGTGAAGAGTTTCCTGGTCAGCGTTTTCCAGGGGCGACCCTCGACGTCACAGCGGATGCCCAGTGATGTGTCAGTGATGTTGTCCCAGTACTTCCAGGGCGGCAGGTAGACGTGCACCTGGAAGTTGGGGCGGTGCCGAATATCGATCGACGTGCCGAAGCGGGATCCGCCGCCAAAGATCAGGTCGTCCTGCTGGCTGGTCTTCGACGTGCGACCTGGGATCCCGCTGTGCAGGGTCCGGATCAGCAGGGAACCGCGGCTGCCCCGGGCGCCTCCCAGTGGAGTACCGACGCGGCGGACCAGGTCCGGACGGCCTCGGTATGTGCTTTCAAACCACAGTTCGTTTTCGCTCACCGCGCCCGGCAGCCGTTCCTTGCGATCGAGGTTGCGACTCGCCTTGGGGCCGTTGGGATACCACTTCCAGTCGTCGGCTTCAAAGTCGTCACCCATCTCGTCGATTTTGATGCCCGTGCCGGGGACCAGTGCGGTGGAGAGGCGAATCACGTCGGCGCCGAACGCCGATGCGGCGAGAGCGATCAGGGCCAAGGCGAGGAGTGAGGAGGCAAGAGGGCGGGGTTGCTGGCGAGTCATGAGGCTTTGAGGCAATGGGGTGAGGTTGCGATCCAGGTGGCCGGTTATGCGGGTTGCGCCGCCGGCACGACACCGTTGGTGCAGCGGCGACGGGTTGTGCCGGAGAGATGATCGGAATGCCGGAGTTACACGGTGCACGGCAATGCCCCGTGGAGGTTGGATTTGGGGCGAGAAAATGGGCTTTGACGGCGTGGCCCGTACAGACGGTACGATCGTCGTGGTAGATCGCTGTGGTTCGCGATCGGCGCACCGGCATCCACCGGCACCTCATCCCTCGAGTCTCGCGCGGCGCCTTCCTCGATCCGTCGCTCTCACACCGCCTCGAAGACTTCGACTCCGATGCTCAGCGGCGGTGGTCAGGCTCGCAGGTTGTCGATCGCATCAAACAACTCACCAGGCAACATGAACAGCTCGTTGACGACCACGGAGTTGTCCAGCGGGTTGATGCGATCACGCCCCTCGCCGGCGGTCACGGTGTCGTGCCCTGATTGCCCGTTCAGCGTATCGTCGCCGTCACCGCCCTGGAGCATGTCTCGGTCGGTGCCGCCCTGGAGGTGATCATTCCCGCCGAGGCCCAGTAGGGTGTCACGACCCGACTGTCCGAATAGTCTGTCGTTGCCGTCATCGCCGACGAGCACATCGTTGCCATTGCCGCCCCAGATCGCGTCGGCGCCGGTTTCTCCGAGCAACGTGTCATGTCCCGCCTCGCCGTTGAGCTGGTCTGCGCCTTCGTGGCCGATCAGCACGTCATTGCCGGGCCCGCCAAACAGCCTGTCATTTCCGGCACGCCCCAACAGTCGGTCCTGCCCGTCCGCGCCGACCAGCTGGTCGTCTCCGTCGCCGCCATCGATCGTGTCGTCTCCGGCTTCGCCGTTGAGCGTGTCATTGCCCTCAAGTCCGAGGATCACATCATCGCCTTCGCCGCCGTGCAGCAGATCGTCTCCGGCTCCACCGCGGAGTTCGTCGACTCCGTCGTTGCCATTGAGCCAGTCATTGCCCGTGCCTCCCGTAATCACGTCCCGCCCGCCCCCGCCCCAAAGCGTGGTGTCGCCTGTGAAACCACTGGCGTCGAGGATGTTGTCACTTTCGCCACCGATCACCGAGATCGACTCGATGGACACGAGTGAGCCGGTGGTGGGTCCGCTCACCGAGGTGTTGGTGATCACGAAGTCGCCGTCGCCGGACGTGGACACCTTGTCGAAGCCGCCGCCTCCATTGAGGGTGTCGAGGCCGGATCCCGGGTCGAGCGTATCGTTGCCGTTGCCACCGAGCAGCAGGTCATCAAACGTCGACGAGACCAGCATGTCGTTGCCTCCGCTGCCGCGGAGCGTGACTGGTCCGGGAAACGCCGAGGCGTCGATCACGTTAGCCGAACGTCCGCCGGTGAGACGGGCGGTCTCGACGGACACCAGCAGGTCGTTGCCCTGGCCGGTCAACAGGACGGCATCAAGAACAAAGTCAACATCGCCGCCTTCTCGTAATTCGTCGTGGCCTTCGCCTCCGTCCACGGTGTCGTTTCCGCCACCGCCCCGGACCGTGTCGTCACCGCCGTTGCCGAGTATGACGTCACCGCTGCCGCCCTGTCCGTTCAGTCGGTCTGCTCCCGGGCCTCCGTCGACGGTGTCGGCACCACTGCCCCCAAAGATCCGATCGCTCTGGTCGCCGCCGTCAATCAGGTCGTTGCCGGAGGATCCATTGAGTACGTCACCCGATGGCCCACCGGTGACAATGTCGTCCCCCTCACCGCCGACGATGGTGTCGGGAGACCCTTCGCCGTGCAGTTCATCGTCGCCGCTGGAGCCCGAGATGGAATCTCGTCCGCCCTGGCCGGCAATCGTGTCGTCTCCGGCATCGCCGTTGAGCGTGTCACCGCCCGATCCTCCGCTGAAAACGTCATTCCCGTCGCCGCCGTTGATCAGATCGTCCCCTCCCCGGCCATTGAAGACGTCGTCACCCTCGTCGCCGGAGATCTGGTCGTCCCCGCTGCCGCCGGTGAGGGTGTCATCGCCCGCGGCGCCAATCAGCGTCACCGGACCGTTGGTGAAACTGGAGGCCGAAATCGTGTTGTGACCAGGGCCGCCGGTGAGCAGCGCGGTCTCAATCCCTTCCAACTGGTCGGTTCCGTGGCCGGTCAGTTGAGAATTGGTCAGTTCCTGATCGGCGTCCAGGACCTGGTCGACCTGGTCGAACCCTGAGCCTCCCGAGAGGAAGTCGTCACTGGTTGAGCCACGGAGCGTGTCGGTGCCGGACTGGCCCAGCAGCGTCACCGGCCCGGCGTCAAAGGCCGTGGCATCCAACAGGTTGTCGCCGTCACCGCCGGAGAGCTGTGCCTCTTCGATGCTGTCGAGAGAATCGGTTCCCTGGCCTGTCAGCTGTGCATCGCTGAGCGCCTGGTCGGTGTCTGAACTTTGTTGCACCTGATCGATCCCCTCTGAACCGATCAACACATCGTCCTGGGAACCACCGAGCAGAGTGTCATTACCCGCGGCTCCGTCCAACGTGACGGACCCGGAGGTGAAGGCCTGTGCGTCGAGCGTATTTGACCCGGCGCCTCCGGTCAGCTGTGCCAGCTCAATACTCGAGATCTCGTCGTTGCCCAGTCCACTGAGAGTGGTATCGGTGAGCACCTGGTCGACGTCGGCGACCTGGACCAGCAGGTCTGTGCCCGAGCCCCCGACCATCGTGTCGTCACCCTGGCTTCCGTGCAGCGTGGTGTTGCCGCTGAAGGCCTGGGCGTCAAACAGGTTGTCTTCGGGGCCACCGAACAACTCGGCCTCCTCGATACTGTCCAACTGGTCGGTGCTGTCGGCTGAGAGACTGGCATCGGTGAGAACCTGGTCTGCTGAGCTCGCCGAGACGACTCGATCGGTCCCGGACCCTCCTTGGATCTGGTCGTCGCCAGCTGATCCACGCAGCGTGTCGTCGCCGGCGGCGCCATCGAGAGTCACGGGCCCGGGTGTAAAAGCGTGGGCATCCATCAGGTTGTCGCCGTCTCCCCCCACCAGCCATGCCCGGTCGATGTTCTGCAGAGTGTTGGTGCCGAGCCCGGTGAGCGTTGACGGGGTCAGGACGTGGTCCACGTCGCCGGACTGGAACACCACGTCGTCTCCGGCTCCGCCCAGCAGGGTGTCATTCCCATTTCCGCCTTCGAGCGTTGTGGGACCGGAGAAGCTGCTGGCGTCGAGCGTGTTGTCCGAATCACCGCCCGCCAGGTGAGCGGTCTCGATACCCAACAGCGTGTCGTTGCCGGCTCCCGTGATACCGGCATCAGAGAGCACCTGGTCAACGTCTCCGGTTGAAACCAACAGGTCGGTGCCTTCACCCCCGTTGATCTCGTCGTTGCCGGGCGACCCGAAGAGGGTGTCGTTGCCGAGTGAACCGATCAGGGTGACCTCGCCGGCATCAAAGCCGAGTGCATTCAGCACGTTGTCCGAGTTGCCACCGGTGATGATCGCCCGTTCGACCTGGTCCACGACATCGGTACCGCGACCAGTGAGGCTCGAACTGGTCAACACCTGGTCGACATCCGCTGTCTGGAAAACCCAGTCGATGCCGGCTCCTCCGTTGAGACTGTCGTTGGAAGGAGACCCGAGCAGCGTATCATCTCCCGCAGCCCCGTTGAGTGTGACTGGGCCCAGGGTGAAGTCGACGGCGTTGAGCCGGTTGTCCGAGGGACCTCCGGTGAGTTCGAGCTGTTCGACACTCTGGAGCGTGTCGGTGCCGAGACCTGTGATGGCCGAGTTGTTGGCAACCTGATCGCCGTCGACAGATTGCAGGAGCAGATCCTGGCCGCTGCCCCCCTGGAACAGGTCGTCTCCAGATGATCCGATCAGCGTGTCGTCACCCCCTTCGCCGTTGAGGGTGACCGGGCCCTGTGTGAAGCTCGAGGCGTTCAAGAGGTTGCCTCCACCTCCGCCGCGCAGGTGAGCCCGCTCGATCGAGAAAATCGCGTCGGTGCCGAGACCGGTGACCTGGCTGTTGTTGAGCACCTGGTCGCTGTCGGTCGATTGTTCGAGCAGGTCGGTGCCGTCTCCACCCATGAGGGCGTCGTCATGGGCCCCACCCAGCAGCGTGTCGTCACCGGCTCCGCCATGGACCGTGACCAGTCCGGATGAAAAGCCGGAGGCGTCCAGCCGGTTGTCACCAGCGCCACCTGTCAACTCGATTCGCTCGAGCAGTCTGTGTGTATCGTGACCGAGCCCCGTGAGTGTTGCGTTGTCGATGGCCATGTCGACATCGCCCGTCTGGATCAGCCAGTCGATGCCCAGGCCGCCATCGAGCGAATCATCGCCCAGTGAACCCTTGAGCGTGTCGGTTCCGGATTCCCCGAGCAGCGTCGTCGACCCGAGTGTGAAGGCTGACGCGTCGATCAGGTTGGCCGACGCCCCTCCTTGCAACTCTGCCTCTTCGATCTCCTGCAAACTGTCCAGTCCGCGGCCTGTCAGACTGGTGTCAGTGAGTACCTGTGTGGCATTGGTCACCTGGAAGACGCGATCGATCCCCGCCCCACCGTCGAAGAGGTCGTTGGAGAATGAGCCGATCAGCGTGTCGTCGCCGTCGTTTCCACTGAGGGTGACGGATCCGAGTGTGAAGGCGGTGGCGTCGATCGTATTGTCATCGTCGTCGCCGGAGAGATGAGCAGTCTCGAGAGACACGAGCTGGTCGGTCCCCAGGCCGGTCAGCGTCGAGTCCGTCAGCACCTGGTTCTGGCTCGACACCTGGTCCACCTGGTCGGTTCCGTCACCTCCGTCGAGAGTGTCACTCCCGGACCCTCCCGAGAGGGTGTCGTCGCCGTCTGTTCCGTCCAGCCTGTCGTCTCCGGAAAAACCGTCAAGCGCGTCGTGGCCGGGACCACCAACGACAGAGTCGTCGCCTGTGGAGCCGATCAGGGTGTCGTCACCGTCGGCACCTGTGAGCGTCACCGAATCCCTGGTGAATCCGGACGCATCGATCAGGTTGGCCGATGCGCCTCCGGTCAATGCGGCCTGGCGAAAGCCCGAGAGAGTGTCGGTTCCCATGCCGGTCAGACTGCTGTTGGTCAGCACCATGTCGGCGTCGGTGGTCTGTTCAATCACGTTATTCCCGGATCCTCCGATGAGATCGTCGTCGCCGGATGAGCCGAGCAGCGTGTCGTCACCTCCTCCTCCATCCAGTGTCACCGCACCCAGCGTGTAGGCGGACGCATCGATCCGATTCGGGCCCGTGCCCCCGGTCACCTGGAATCGCTCGATGGAGACGACCGTGTCGCTGCCCGGACCGATCACGGTGGTGTCGGTGAGCACCAGGTCGCCGTCAAAGGCGATGATCCCGGTGTCGGTCCCATTTCCGCCATCGAGCTGATCCGAGAGGGTGCCGCCAATGAGCGAATCATCGCCATCGGCTCCGACGAGCGTGACGCCTCCCGAGGTGAAGGCGCTGGCATCGATCGTGTTGGCGCCGGCATCTCCGGTGAGCACCGCGTGCTCGACGGAGAGCAGCAGATCACTGCCGTGACCCGTCAGCACACCGTCCGTGAGAACCTGGTCGTTGCCGGTCTGCTGGTGTACTTCGTCAGAGCCATCACCACCCTCAAGCCGGTCGTTGCCAGCACCACCGGTCAGCGTGTCGTCTCCTCCGAGGCCGAGCAGAGTGACGGGGCCCGCCGTGAAGGCGCTGGCGTCGAGCCGGTTGTCGGAGGTGCCACCGGTGAGTTGAGCCCGGTTGATGCCGTCCAGAAGGTCGTCGCCGTCACCGGTTGCCTGCCCATCAGCGAGTGACTGATCGGCGTCAACTGCCTGGCGGAATTCGTCGTTTCCGGTCCCGCCACGGATGTCATCATCACCGCCGGCTCCCACCAGCGTGTCGTTTCCGGCGCCCCCTGACAGAGTGGTCTGGCCCGAAAAGCCACCGGCGTCAAGAAGCGTGTTGCCACCGCCGGCGGCGAGATCAGCCAGTTCGAGACTCGAGAGCACATCGTCGCCGCGGCCAGTCAGCGTGGTGTCGGTGAGTACCTGTGTCGCGTCGACCACCTGGACCACCAGGTCGGAACCCGCGCTGCCTCTCAGGTCGTCGTCCTGGTTCGAGCCCCGCAGCGTGTCGTCACCGGCGCCGCCGTCGAGTGTGACCGGGCCACGTGTGAACGCGGTGGCGTTGAGGTCGTTGCCGGATGCACCGCCGTCGAGCCAACCGGATTCGATCGCCACCAGCGTGTCCGTACCGTCTCCGGTGGCCTGCGTGTCTGCGAGGACCTGCTGGGCATCGACGGATTGGCGAAACAGGTCGAGTCCCGGGCCGCCGTCGACCAGGTCGTCTCCACCGCCGCCCCAGAGTGTGTCGTGGGCACCGAGTCCCGAGAGGGTTGTGGGACCGGTGAACAGGTCTGCTTTGATCAAGTTCGAGGCGATTCCGCCTGTCAGCCGGGCTTCCTCGATGCTCGCCAGACTGTCGGTGCCACGGCCGGTGAGTGTGCTGTCAGTCAGCTCCTGGTCGCTATTGGTGGTCTGTTGCACCTGGTCGGTGCCGTCGCCGCCGTCGATGGAGTCACTGCCGGCCGAACCGATCAGCGTGTCGTTGCCATCGAGTGCCAGTAGGGTGACCTGGCCGACTGTGAAGTCGGTGGCATCGAGCGTGTTGCTGGAAACGCCACCGGTCAGCACTGCTTCCTCGACCGCGAGCAGTGCGTCGGTTCCCACGCCGGTGACCTGCGTGTCTGTGAGCACCTGGTCGGCGTCGGCTGTCTGCTGGATCAGGTCGGTGCCATCTCCTCCCTCAAGGGAATCATCTCCAACGGAGCCGACAAGCGTGTCATCGCCGGCGAGGCCCGACAGGGTGACCGGACCATTGGTGAACCCGATGGCGTCGAGCGTGTTGTCCGACGCGCCTCCTGCCAGATCGGCGGCTTCGATGCTGACCAGGGTGTCCTGGCCGTCGCCGGTCAGCAGCGTGTCGACCAGGACCTGGTCGGTATTGATTTCCTGCTGCACCAGGTCGTCGCCGTCTCCTCCGTCGAGTGAATCGTTGCCGGCGGCACCCCAGAGCGTGTCGGCGCCGGTCAGACCGATCAGCGTCACACTGCCGGAAAAATCGCGGGCATCGAGAAGGTTGTTGTTTGCACCTGCGGTCAGGACCGCCAGTTCGACGTTGGCGAGTGTGTCAGATCCACGGCCCGTTGCTGAGGTGTCGGAAAGGACCTGGTGGGCGTTGACTGTCTGTTCAAAAGTGTCGTTGCCATCGCCACCGTCCAGCGTGTCGGCAAAGACACTGCCAAGTAAAGTGTCGTCGCCGTCAGATCCGTCAAAGTGCACACTGCCTTCAGTGAAATCGGTCGCATCGAGCGTGTTGGCTGACGGGCCGCCGGTAGCGACGGCGGTATCGACCTCAAACATCGTCAGGCCACTCGTTCCGGGGACGCTGAGCGTGTTGTCTGCGAGCGTGAAGTCCAAGTCGCCGTTCGTCTCGAGGACATTGTTGTTTCCAACAGCGTTAAAAACGATCGCCGCATTGACCAAACCGCTCCTATGGTCGACGAGCAGCGTGTCAGCATCGTCCGATCCGATGACGGTGATGTTGTCAACGAGCGAATTCTGGATACGAACGGTCTCGAGTCCGTCGACCAGCGCGACAAGGTCGGCACCATCGCGTTTGAGCACATAGTTGTCTGCGACGCCGTCATTGGCCTTGTTGGAGGTCAGACTGTCATCCGCGGAAATCACAACTCCTGCGACTGAAGCAAGCGCGTTGAAGAGATTGAGCCGACCGCCAGTGACCGTCTTGCCGTCCAGGCTGGAAACAGGATCGACAGTGTCGAGAATCGCTGCCTTTGTCTCCGCGACGGTCAGGGTTGGCACCACACCTCGCAGCAGGCCCACAGCTCCGGCCACATGAGGCGATGCCATTGATGTGCCGGGAATCGAGTCGTACAGCGAACTGTCGACGCTCGATGGAACGGTGCTGAGAATCGCGACGCCGGGAGCACCCAGATCAACGCTGGTTTGTCCAAAGTTGGAGAATCCAGCACGGTCGTCGTCGTCATCGGTGGCTGCCACCGAGATCAGGCCCGCGAGGTCATAAGACGCCGGGTAATACGGGAATGAGTCGTTGTCATCCCCGATATTGTCTGCTCCGCCGTTTCCTGCAGCGGCGACAAATACGATCCCCGCATTGTTTGCTGCCTCGATCGCGTCTTTTTCGGATTGGACGAAACCGGTATGGCCGTAGCTCGCATTGATCGCCGTAATATTGATCCCATGGGTGGATTTCATCGTTGTGACATAGTCCACCGCAGCGTTGCCCACCGCGATTGTGGCGTTGGGAAAGATCTTGGCGCCCAGCAGCGACACATCCCAGTTGACTCCGGCGACGCCGACGTTGTTGTCGCCCGTTGCGCCGACGGTTCCCGCCACGTGACTTCCGTGGCCACCCGCACCGTTCCCGCCTGGAGGCCCGTTGTACGGCTTGTCGTTATCGATGATGTCTGCATCGCTGTCTGAGAAGTCGTAGCCATGGACATCGTCGATGTACCCATTGCCGTCATCATCGAGACCGTTGCCAGCGATCTCTCCCGGGTTGGTCCACATGTTCCCCGACAGGTCGGGGTGTGTGTACTCGATACCCGAGTCGATCACGGCCACCACGGAATTGGATGTTCCCGTATGGATGGCCCACGCTTCTGGTGCGTCGATGTCGGCGTCGGCAGTACCGCCGGTCTGTCCTGTGTTGTGCATTCCCCACAGGTCATCGAAGTTCGGGTCATCAGGTGTCGCCAGGGATTCGACGTAGTAGTTTGGCTCGGCGTACGAGACCGATGTGTGTGCAATAAAGCGACGGACGTCATCCACGATCTGTTCGGCAGGCTTCTCCACCGAAACATGTACCGCATCAATGCTGTCAAACGATCGCAGAACGTCTGCGCCAAGTTCATCCAGAACAGCGGTTCGACCGGGTGCGTCTGTTCCGGCTTCGAAACGAATGATCAACTCGGCAGCAACATAATCTTCTGACGAAGCGTTCTCCGCCCGCCCAACAATGAGGTCGATGTCGGGACCGCTACCGGAAAGCAGGGTCCGATCTTCCAACCACTCGGCGGATGCCGCCAGACGTGTTTGGCTGTCTTGACGGTCCTGCCGTCGACGTGCTGCGATGCGGCGGCGCGACCCGTTTCCCGAGGCAATCCGAAGGGCATCCAACCAAGATTTGAACAGCATCGCAGCGCGTCCTCAAAGAGGGGGTCTCTCCCGAGAACTCCTCCCTGAAGTCGGGGATCACGGTGGCAGTGGTGGATCCTTCCTACCAACCACCGTAAACCCCTCAGCTTACCGTTTCAAATGCTGATTGTAGGGATTCTGAGGGTTGTAAGTGGGAGCGATCGAGACGCAGCACGGACCAGAGAATCCGGGGCCTTCTAGATCAGCTCGCCGATCGGCTTCTGCTGGTCGACCACGTATTGCGGTCGTCCTCGCAGGTCGTCCAGCGTCAGAGTTTCAGGGTCGATCCCCATGTTGTGGTACAGCGTCGCGAAGACCTCGCGATAGTGGACCGGTCGGTCTTCGGGGACCTCGCCCAGGCGATTCGTCGATCCGACCACCTGTCCTGTTCGCATGCCGCCTCCGGCCAGGAGGCACATGTTGGCATTGGGCCAGTGGTCGCGGCCGGCGTTCCCGTTGATCCGGGGCGTCCGGCCAAATTCGCCCCAGACCACCACCGACACGTCATCGGCGAGTCCACGAGCGTGCAGGTCCTCGACCATCGCCGCGAGACCGATGTCGAGCATAGGGACGGTGGCGCGCACGTTGAGGAAGTTTTCCTTGTGCCAGTCCCAGTTGAAGCCACCACGGCTCATACGCTCGAGCGGCCACTGGCTGAATGCCAGGGTCACGCAGCGGCAACCGGCCTCGACCAATCGCGTGGCGACCAGGAACTGCTTGAGCAGTTCGGGCCCACCGTGCACCGGCGTGGCGGCGTCGGAGATTCCGTACCGACGAATCAGTTCATCCGGCTCCTGGCGGAAATCCAGCGCGTGGGCGAGACGGCTGGAGGTCAGAATCCCGAAGGCCTGGTTGGTGATCGCGTCCATCCCGTCCATGACGCCACGGGCATCGGCCTCGCGGCGGAAACGATCAAACGAGCCCAGCAGACGTTTGCGGTCGCCGAGGCGATCGAGCGTGATGCCCTTGAGCGTGATGTCCGCGGCGCTCTCGGCATCGGCGGCCACCTGCTCCTTCGACACGCCGGACTTGTAGACGATGTCGTCTCGCTTCTTGCGATTTGTCTCGAATCCTGCATGCCCGATGCCCAGGAATCCGGGCTGATTCAGGCTCGCCCGCGTTGTCGACTCGGCGTTGGGCGGCGAGAGCGAGATGAAAGGCGGCATGGATCGCGTGATCGGGCCCAGGACCTTGGACGCCACGGCGCCCAGCGAGGGCCAACCGCCGATCGGGAAGCCGGGCCGGAACGGGCTGTCGCCCATCTGGGGATGAGTCTCCCAGCCGGTCAGGTTGATGTGGACGTTGTGATCATTGAGCCCGCCGTACAGCGAACGGACGATCGCCATCTTGTCCATGATCGCGGCCGTCCGCGGCATGGTCTCACCCAGGTCGATGCCAGGGACGTTGGAGGCAATCGGCTGAAACGGCCCCCGGATCTCCTTGGGCGCCATCGGCTTCAGGTCGACCATGTCCTGGTGAGGCGGACCGCCGGGCAACAGGATCATGATCGTGGCCTTGTGAGGCCTCGAGGTGCCCGCTGCCGACTCGGCGGCCAGGACGTCGCGCAGGCCCATCCCTCCCATGGCGAGACTGCCAATCGAGAGAAAACTGCGGCGGGTCAGGCCGTCGCAGAATCGGGACTGGGGACCAAGAATATTGAGCATGGCACTTCAGGACTATTATCGGAAGATTTCGGCCCACGACAACACGAACGATCAGGTTCCGCGATCGGCGCAACGATTTACAACGCAAAGATCCTCACCACCTGGTCATACCCGGCCGAGGCGATCGTCTGGCCATCGGGTGAAAACGCGACCGCCAGGACCGGCGTGTCGGCAGCCGGAGTCCTGGTGAGCAGCTTGCCTGTTGCGGCCTCCCAGGTCCGAATCTCGCCGTCCCAGCCCCCGGTGACCAGGCGGGACCCGGTGTGGTCGAAGGCGACCGAATGCACGAAGTTCCGGTGACCGATCAACTCGCCCACCACCAGCCCCGTCGCGATGTCACGAATCTCGACGTGGCCCTCGACGGCACGGTCATCGCGATGCCGGCCGTAGGCACAGGCGAGGTGCCGCGCGTCGGGAGAAATGGCGGTGGCGTGAACCCAGGCGGGATCGCTGGTGATGACCTTCGGCTGAGACGCCTGGCCGGGACGGGACACGGTGGCCGCGAACGCCGCACGAGGAAAGCTGCGGGTCACCTTGTCTGCCTGGGCCGCGTGAAGGGCCTGACCGTCCGGCGAAAACTGAACCGAGTACAGCTTGTGGTTGAAGCCAGTAAGCGTGGCCTGCAGCGATGCGTCGCCGGGCGCGCCGTTGACGTCCCAGACCCTGACGGCTCGGTCGTACCCACCACTGGCCAGGTATCGCCCGTCGGGCGACCAGCCCAGGCAGTGCACCACGTTCTTGTGACCGATCAGCTCGTTCAATTCCTCGCCGGTGCGGGTGTCCCAGAGCTTGACGAAGCTCGTGTTGTTGGCACTGCCCGAGGCCAGTGTCTTTCCATCGGGAGAAAATGCCAGGCAGTAGACCTCGGACTTGTGACCCTCGAGCACATGACCCGCCTGGCCGGTCTCCACGTCCCAGAACCGGATCCACTCGTCCCAGCCGCCCGAGGC
>MDTE01171331.1_pt1 | contig 15575 bp, 8 predicted proteins | sample 811231 | NCBI WGS metagenome assembly MDTE01 (sample SAMN05326651, study PRJNA326480) | marine metagenome | isolation source: seawater | place: Indian Ocean: Red Sea | collected 2010
CCCTGTCCCATGGAGCCCTGCACGCACACTCTCACGCGCTTGCCGTCGGCGGCGAGCGCCATCGCCACCTCGCGAACCAGCTCGAGGAGAGTTCCGATGCGGTACACGTCTCCGTTGACGTTCAGCTCGGGGAACTCGATCCACGCCTTGACCCTCGTCTTGGGGTTCGCACCAGTCACTGCCGCCACCACGGACTCCCTGCAGTCGTCGTAGAACCACTTCCTGACCTCCCTCGGGTGCGGGGTGTTGTTGAGCATCTTGGGTATATCGGTGCGGGACCTGTACCCCGGAGGCGGAAGGTTGGCCTCGTCCGCCACCGTCTTGCCCCCGCCGAACAGCGAGCCGGAGGTGCCGTCCATCCGACCTCCCATGGCGATGACGCGCATGCCGCGGGGTCTAGACCGGTGGGTGGGCGCCCCGACGACCGGGGCGACGATCGGGGCGAGCTGAGTGGCGATGGCGGACATCGTGCTCGTCTGGTGTGCTCGGTGCGTCTGGTGCCGAGGAGATCCTACCTCATATCCTGTCCAGTTGTCCGGGATCTGATCGCGAGATTTCAGCCCGGGTGCTACGCCCGGCGTCGTCGGTCAAACACAGGCAGAAGAGATGAGCGCGGAGGAAGCGGCGACGACGACGCGGCAGGCCGGGGAGGCCGAGGAGCCCGTCGCCCCCGGGGGGACCGAGGAGACCCCCGCAGTGGAGGATACAGCGGCCAACGACGCGGAGGCGTCCCCCGCGACCGCCGACGCGAGCGAAGACCCCTCCGGTGCCGAAGGTGCCGCCGCCGTTCCGGATGACGAATCGACGGACGAGGTCGACGAGCTCCTGGCCGTCGGGGAGAACCTAGCGGGCATGACTCTCGCGGACGTCGAAAGCGAGGCCGACGTACATGAGGACCCGCAGAAGGCGCCCGTGAAGACGCCGGACGTCTTCGATCGCATGGGGTACGGGAGCAGCGAGGATGGGGACGGCGGCGAGCGCACCGCCGCGGACGTGGAGAGCGACGACGACGACGATCGCGACCTCGTGGCGCCCCTCGTGGCCGCGATTCGCCGCGCGGACTCGGGCGAGGAACCCCTCAGCCCATCCTCCATCGGAGCCAAGGCCTGGGCGCTGTCGTACGAGATCAGCGGCTTCGTCGGCACGCTGGACGCGCCGCCGGGGGTCGACGCGACGATCGACAAGCTCCCCGTGTTCATCAGGAACGCGGTGGACGCGCTCCCGACGTTGGCTCGAGCGTTGGCGCTCGCGCCGGAGCCCGTCAACACGCAGCGAAAGATACTCGTACCCGCCGCGGGTGCGCACAGGGTCGCGGTCGTCGAGATCATCGCGTCTTTACTCGAGATTGGCATCGCCGGGGTGGATGCCGCTGTTGCGGCGACGGAGGTTGTGCCCGGCAAACTAGCCCTCGTCCCGGCGGTGGCGGCGATGCTCTTCACGCACGCGCAGGGTTCCCCGCTGCTGTGCGTGGCGACCAGGGTGGTATGTACCGCGTTGCAGTCGCCCACGGAGGCGCTGTGGGCGCCGCTTCTGGCGGGTGGATGGGCGGCGGCGGCTGCCGCCGCGGGGGTCACGCCGGCGGTTGAGCCGGCGGATGACGGCAACCTCCAGACAAGAGTCGCCAGGGCGGCGGGTGCCGCGATCGAGCTGAAGCCCGGGTCGAGGAAGTGCAACGTGGGTTTCGTGTTGATCACCGCGACGACGATGCGGGACCTGGAGGGTGACGAGGATCCGCCGCACCTGGCGCTGAGAGAGGCGCTCGAGAATGACGCGGGGTGGCAGGCTTTCGCTGCGGAGGGCGGCGCGCTGGAGAGGCTGGACTCGGAGAGGAGCGGGGGACTGTGCGGGCCGAAGCCTTCGCGCGGGATGTCGCTCATGGACATGGCAGGAGGTGGAGGAGGCGTTGGGATGACGAGTCAGGAGCTCCTGCAGGTGCTCCAGTCCCTGTCGGCTCAGCGCTGAAAGTAGGTGAGCTAAGTAGACTGCCAATAATAAAAGTAGCCATCTCTAGGTTGCCCTGCGAGCGATGTTCTTGATACCAGCGCCGACTGTCATGCACATCACCGTGCCGGTCTGTGGCTGCTCCTCGAGGTTGAACGTCACCCCCAAGACATCCTTGATGATCCGCAGCGTCTGGATCGCCCTCGCCGTAAGCGGTCCGAGCCGAGCTTTGGTGAGCATGTCAGGCCCGATGGCCATGAGGAGCAGCACAAGCGGCTGGTGCGTGCTGTCGCACACGCCTCCCCGGGCAATCTCCGCGACCAGCGCCTCCGTGATCGTCTTACCCAGGTCCTCGGGAACCATCACGCCGCCCTTGGCACGCTCCATCCGGGCCTTAAACTCGGCCCTGTGCTCCCGCCTCTTTTCCTTCTCTTCGCGTCTACGCTCCCTCTCCGCCTCCTCCGCCGCCGCCGGATCATCCTCGTCGCTGTCCATTTCCTCCTCATCCTTCTCCTCGTCGTCATCTTCCTCCTCCTCCATTTCCTCGTCCTCGTCGCTACCCTCGTCATCCTCATCCTCCTCCTCGTCATCGTCGCTACCCGACTCCTGGCTATAGTCATCGCTATCCTCGTCGCTGCTGCTGCCACTGTTCTCGTCAACTTGCCAAATGGAGTGACCAGCCTCCTTTGCCGCAGATCCAGAGGTGCTCGCGCAGTCGACGCTGAGAAGGCACCCGCTCGTGGTCTCGGCCACCAGGCTAAGCCCGAACCCCGGGGACGTCTTATTTCGCTGCCCGTTCTTCGCATCGCCCGGGTGGTGGTCCGTGAAGATGTACACATCGGGGAGGAAATCGTTGAGCACGCCTCGCGACGCATCCACGAGGCGGTTCCCCGTCTGCGGCGAGACTCGCAGCGTGAACGCCACCCCGCGCACCCTCTTCACCATACCCTCGTCGGTCCAGTCGACGTTCTTGAGCTCCTTCGCGATGGGAAGCTTGATGTTGATCTCGCCGCCGCCTCCCGGCGCGACCCCCCTCTTGACGATAGTCAGCGCGAGCCCGTCATCGACGCCGAACTGGCGCTTGATCATCGGCAGCGTGACGGTGCGGATGGTGTCGACGGAGACGTCCGTCTCGTCGTTGGTGATGCCGGTCAGGGTGAGGTCGACCGGTTTCTTCGCGAAGAGGCAGATCGGAATCACGACCTCGAGGAAGTATCCGATCGCGCGCGCGGTGCCGCAGTCGTGCGAGATGCGCCTGCCTCCCGTCACGATGCCGGGCTTGTACTTGAGCGTGGTGCCCGTCTCGTTGATCTCAACCTTCATGCCGTTCGTCAGCTTGTCCAGCAGGCGAAGCAGCGATGCCTCGTAGTCCCTCACGCCGGGGTTCTGGTCGTTGACCCGGATGTCGTCGATCCTGCGGGGTGTCGCGGGGAGGGAACGGGCGACGGTCAGGAACGGCGGCGGCGGCGGCGAGGCGCCTTCCATAAGATGTCCGGGACTGCCGCGCGACGGAAGGGCGGTGACGGCGAGGGGCAGCCGGGACGCACCTGAGCGCACGGCCGCCCAGAGTTGCACATATCAGGCGCATGCGGAGGTCCGCTGCGCCCTTGAAGTTCACGTAGTTGGTGGGCATGGCGTCCAACACGCGACCGTGAAATGTGGCACGAGGCGCCTGGGAAAAAGCGAGTCGAAAGCTGACTGCTCGAGTCCCAGTCGCCTCGCTGAGACCGCGAGGCCGCCGCCCTGCCACTGGCTGGGTCACACGGTTTTTCCCAGTTTTTGTGGGTTCAAACGAGGAAAGGGCCCACCGCCCGCGTCACTCTTGGAGCACGCGACCGGGACCGCCCAGGCCGCGCACTCTTCACCAGTCAGCAACGATGGACCCCGAGGATGAGGTCGAGGACGACGTCGAGGACGTCCGGGAAGACGACGCCTTCGGCGACGCCCACGCCTCAGACTCCGATGAGGACTTCGCGCCTGCCGCGATGGAGGAGTCCGACGACGACGAGCCCGCCGACGTGCTGAGCCCGTCCAAGATCGCGCTCGCCAAGTCGGAGAAGGCTCGCCTCAGGCAGCTCAAGAAGCAGCAGAGGGCCGAGATCGAGAAGGTTCGCCTGCAGCAGAACGCCGCGATCGCGAAGGTGCGTGCGAGATCACAAACCCGCAAATCCCCACGGACGTGTCGCTCCCGCGCAAACGTCCCTTCCCTTGCCCCCGTGCCCGACGACCGCGGGGGCGGTATCGCGTCCGTTTTCCGCGCCGGCGACCGCGATCGAGGGTTCGGGTTTCGATTTAGGGTCGATGCGAGCCTCGGGACGGGTTTCACGCGCGCGATCCGAGCCCCGCGCGACCGGCGCGCCACCTGCCCGAACCCGCGGATCAGGGTTCGCCTCTTTTTTCAAGTTTTTCCACCGACCGATCGGAACCCGTTTCCCAAACCCTCAGGACAACTCCCGCGGCAAGTGGAGGTATCTCATGCAGCAGACCGAGGTGTTCTCGCATTTCCTCGCGGGCACCAAGGCGCACAACGCAAAAAAAGGCGGGCGCCGTTCGAAGCAGGCTGAGGACGCCGAGGATCACGAGCTGGTGGAAGCCGCCGAGGAGTACCACGCTGTGCGACTCACCGTGCAGCCTGAGTGCATCAAGTTCGGCAAGATGCGCGAGTACCAGCTCGCGGGTCTCAACTGGATGATCCGACTCTTCGATCACGGCATCAACGGCATCTTGGCGGACGAGATGGGTCTCGGCAAGACGCTTCAGACCATCTCGCTGCTTGGATACCTCAGCGAGTACCGCGGCATCACCGGACCGCACATGGTGGTGGTGCCCAAGTCCACGCTGGGTAACTGGATGAACGAGTTCAAGCGCTGGTGCCCCATGATCCGCCCGTTCAAGTTTCACGGCAACCAGGAGGCGAGGGCGGCGCAGAAGGCTCAGTACCTGGACAAGAACAACGCCTTCGACGTCTGCGTCACCTCCTACGAGATGGTGATCAAGGAGAAGAACGCACTCAAGAAGTTCCACTGGAGGTACATCATCATCGACGAGGCGCACAGGATCAAGAACGAGAACTCCCGCCTGTCTAAGGTGATGCGCATGTTCGCCTGCAACAACCGTCTGCTCATCACCGGCACCCCGCTCCAGAACAACCTCCACGAGCTGTGGGCGCTTCTCAACTTCTTGCTCCCCGAGGTGTTCGGCGATGCGGGCCAGTTCGAGGAGTGGTTCGGTTCCGGGACGGAGGGCGACAACACGGAGGTCGTGCAGCAGCTTCACAAGGTTCTCAGGCCCTTCCTTCTCCGCCGCCTCAAGGCGGAGGTTGAGAAGAACCTGCCCCCGAAGAAGGAGATGATCCTCAAGGTCGGCATGTCTGAGATGCAGAAGGAGTACTACAAGCAGGCACTCCAAAAGGACATCCAGGTCGTGAACAGCGGCGGAGACAGGAGCAGGCTTCTGAACATGGTGATGCAGCTGCGCAAGTGCTGCAACCACCCGTACCTGTTCCAGGGCGCCGAGCCCGGCCCCCCCTTCTTCACCGACGAGCACCTGGTGGAGAACTCTGGCAAGATGGTCCTGCTCGATAAGTTGCTCAAGAAGCTCAAGGAGAAGGGCAGCCGCGTCCTCATCTTCTCCCAGATGACCCGCCTCCTCGATATCCTCGAGGATTATCTCATATTCCGTCGATACAAGTACTGCCGCATCGACGGCAACACCGACGGCGAGACCCGCGAGGACATGATCGACTCGTACAATGCGCCGGGCTCTGAGAAGTTCGTCTTCCTCCTCTCCACTCGTGCGGGCGGCCTGGGTATCAACCTCACCACCGCCGACACCGTGGTCATCTACGACAGCGACTGGAACCCGCAGATGGACCTCCAGGCGATGGATCGCGCGCACCGCATCGGCCAGACCAAAGAGGTCAGCGTGTTCCGATTCTGCACCGATGGATCCGTCGAGGAGAAGGTGATCGAGAAGGCGTACAAGAAGCTGGCGCTCGACGCGCTCGTGATCCAGCAGGGCCGCCTGCAGGAGAACCAGAAGAATGTCAACAAGGAGGAGCTCCTCTCCATGGTGCGGTACGGCGCCGATAAGATCTTCGACGGTACAACCAACAGCACCATCACCGACGAGGACATTGACACCATCATCGCCAAGGGAGAGGACGAGACCAAGCTCCTCAACGAGAAGATGGCGGGTTTCACCGACAAGGCTCTCAAGTTCTCCATGGACGCGGACGCTTCCCTCTACGAGTTCGAGGACAAGGAAGCCGCGGAGAACAAGGAGGCGTTTGAGGGTCTCAACATGAAGGCTGTCATCGCTCAGGGCTGGATCGACCCCCCCAAGCGCGAGCGCAAGAAGAACTACAATGAGTCCGACTACTACCGCGACGTGATGAACCAGGGTCCTCGCAAGCCCGCCGCGTCCGGCCCCAGGATTCTCAAGCTCCAGAACATGTCCGACTTCCAGTTCTACGAGGTGCCCCGCATCACCGAGCTTTATAACAAGGATGTGGCTCGCAAGCAGTACGAGTGGCACCGCGAGAAGCAGCTGGAGGCGCTGCAGAACAACGCCGTGCCCCAGGACTTACCCCCCGAGGAGCCCACCGCGCCCAAGCCCCTCACCGACGCTGAGCGCGACGAGTACGAGCAGAAGTTGAACGGCGGATTCAAGGATTGGAACCGCCGCGACTTCCAGGCGTTTTGCCGCGCGGCGGAGAAGTACGGCCGGGCCGATGCGGAGGGCATGGCGAGCGAGATCGAGGGCAAGACCCTCGAGGAGGTCAAGGAGTACAACGCCGTCTTCTGGCAGAGGTACACCGAGATTGCGGACTACAAGCGCATCCTGGGTAACATCGAGAGGGGCGAGGCGAAGCTCCAGCGCCAGAACGAGATGCTCAAGAACGTGAAGCGCAAGCTCGAGATGTACAAGAACCCGTGGAGGGACCTGAAGCTGGTGTATGGCAGCTCGTCCAAGGTTAAGTCCTACACCGAGGAGGAGGACAGGTTCCTGCTGTGCTCCATCCCGGAGTTTGGGTTCGGGAACTGGGAGGAGCTCAAGGCACAGATCCGCCAGCACTGGCTCTTCCGCTTTGACTGGTTCATCAAGAGCCGAACCCCCAAGGAGCTTCAGAGGCGCATCGAGACCCTGATTAACCTCGTGGAGAAGGAGTTCGAAGAGGTGGACAAGAAACGGCCGGCGGGAGGCGGCGGCGCCCCCGCGGCGAAGAAGCCCAAGGCTTAATTGTTTGGGGGCGTGAGTAATTTTTTAGTGACGAGCGCGGGTGGAGCTCTTGATGAGGAGGATAGAACCCAACTCGACTAATGCAAAGACGATCTACAGACCCTGTCGAAATATTATTTTTCAGACGTCGTCCATTGCAACATGAATTACCCAATACATTAGTTCCCATTACACGAACCAGCTCACTTGCCCAGGACGGCCATCGCACGCGAGGGCCTGGGGCCCATGGGCGCGGGCTCAAAGTCGTCGAACACGTCCATGCCCTTGAGCTGCTTCGTGGGCGTCATTGCTGCCGCGGCCGAGGAGGACCTGCCGCCGAAGAAGCCACCGATGTTCACCGAAGCCTTGGCCTGGAAGCCGGCTCCCCTGGAGGAGAGGCCGCTGGCGCGCCCGCCCGCAGACTTGGCGCCGATTCCACCCTGGAACACGAGCCCGTCGTCGTTCTCGGACCTTGCCATCTTCTTGGCGGAGAGCACCTTTGGGGAAGTGAGCGGGGACGCAGACGGGGTGATGTCAACGAAATGCGTGTCGAGGAGGGACGCGCCCATCGCCGCAGCCTTGCCCGCAGCCTTGTCCAGTCGCAACTCGATGGCATCGAGCTGCTCCTGGAGCTTGTTCATCGCGCTGCCGCTGTACGCGGCGGCGGTGTTTTGATCGAGGGCGCCGAGCGCGGTGCGCCTCTTTGCCGCCATCTCCGGGGTGGTGGAGAGGGAGACGCCGCTGGCGTTGACAACCTTCGCGGCCCCGCCTGCGTTGGACGTGGACGCGGTCGCGGGCGGCGGCGCGTCGAGGACGCGCACCCTCCCGGCGAGCCTCGCCAGCTTTTGCGGGTTGGCCATTGCGAGCGCGGGGTTGTGGGTCCACTCGGAGCAGATCTTGAGCTCCTCCTCTGTGGCGACGCGGGTCCTGTTCCCGAGCCTCGCGGCGGCAACCTCGGCGTCCACCAGCTCGATGTCCACGTCGTTGTCCATGTCGCTCACCAGCGCCAAGATCTCGGCCAGGAACTCCGTTGGGGTCTTCTCCGTGTACGCCACGAGCTCGTCCCTGTACTTGCGAACCTGCACCGCGTACTGATGTTTGTCGGCGACCCGAGCGTCGTTGAGCACGGTCACCTTATTGAGCAACGCGTTGTTCTCGTCGACGTATTTGGCCTTCTCGAAAGCCTCGCGCTGGGCTGCGAGCTCGGCGGCGTCCTTCTTCTTGGCCATCTCCTCCAGCATGCGCTCCACCGAGTTCTTCTCCGTGATGACTGCGTCGAGCTTCTGCTTGAGGAGCTCGCCCTCTAGATCGGCCATCTCAGCCTTCTTATTGGCGAGTTCGGCGACAGCCTTGGTCTCCTCGAGCTTTTGGGCCTGGTCCCGAAGAAGCGCCTCGATCCCGGCGACGCGGGCGGCGGCCTCGGCTTCACGCTTGGCGCGCTCCTCGGAGCTGAGGTCCGCATCGTTCCCGCCACCTCCGGCTTTCTTCTTGATGTGGACTGTTGTGGATGCGACGGGGGGATGAGGGGTCAGAGCGCTTCATGAGGACATATCGAAGGTATGACACCAGCTGGTGGGGTAAAAAGTACATAGGTAATCGTTCGGCGGCGGCTTATCGGAGCCGAAAGCTCACGACGACGTCCAGCGTGTCTCACATCGCGGAGGGGGACGTTGTCACGAAAATGGTGACACGAAAAACGGTACTTTGAATGACTCACCGACTATGGTCCCCACCGCGGCGCCGAGGACGAAGACGTGAGCCATGTCTACGTCTGACGCGTCCTTTGGACCTTGGTACCGCTAACACGCCGGTATCGCTCGAACTGCACACCCCCGGCGCGTGGAGTGGAGTGGGTGTAGGAGGTCGAGTCAGGGCGAATAAAGCGCGAATTCGTAACGGAAAAATGTTTGAATCGAGAATGACCGCTCCTCTGACTGTTTGCTTGTGTAATATTGGTCTAATTAAGCGTTATCTCGTGCTTAAGCTGCATGAAAGCCATACGAAAATTCCAGTCATCACCAATCACAGCGGGATTTGGTAGACACTCTGATGAGAGCTCGTCGACGCTGTGGAGTGCTCCATTACCGTGATCGCACGCGGACAGGTGGGAACGACAGTCGCCATGGCGTCCGAGGACCCAAAGCTGCAGGAAGCCATCGCTTTCCTACAGAAGACCAACCTCAATGGGGAGTCCGTTTACGAGCAGCTCGCCAAAGTTGTCGGTGCGTGCCCCACCACGAGGGTCAATTATCGCCCATTTTTAGCACCCTGATTCGGCATCCGCCCCGGGGATTTCCCGCTCACCCCGCTGACCTCTCCTGATCCCCTGAATTCTCCCCAACAGGTAAGGTCCTCGACGAGAAGCCCGAAGATGCGGTCGATCTGCTGGAAACGTCCGTGATCGCGAAGAAGACCGCGTTCAAACCCGCGGACCCCCCGCTTATGGCGGCAGATCCCAAAAACGTCGCCACCGCGGTGGCCCTCAAGGAGCTGTACTGCGCGCCCAAGCGCGAGATTGACCCCGAGTCCGGCGAACCCATCGAGCCCACCGAAGAGCTCCTCAACGAGTTCGAGTCCGAGGATATCGTTGGAGATGCGACGATGTACCAGGCCGTCGGCCTCGGCCTCTCGCTCTCCGAGATGTACGGCGTCATGCTCGCGGTGAAGAGGCTGGGCGAGGATCCCAAGAGAAATTGCGGCAGTGTTCGCTTCTTCGGCAAGGTGCTCGGCACGAACGGCGATTACTACGTCTTCGAGACGTCCATCAAGGAGCACGAGCCCGAGGACCCCCCGCCGGAGACACCCGCGGGCGAGATCCCGCCCGAACCCGCCGGCGAGGGATCCAACGAGTACACCTACTTCGTGTGCTCTTACCTCGGCGGCGCGTTTGTCCGCCTTCCGGATGTCACTCCCAAAGCCGTCGTCGCCGCGCGCAAGATCAAGAAGTACTTCACCGGCGACCTCGACGCCCCCGTCTGGTCCTATCCGCCGTTCCCGGGCAACGAGGCCATGTACCTGCGGGCGCAGATCGGCCGAATCGCCTCCGCCACGGTGGTCTGCCCCGCCGGGTACCTCGTGGTGCATCAGGAGGGAGACGCGGAAGGGCCCAAGAAGCTCGTGATACCGGGCAGCGAGGGATACGAGGAAGTCGAGCCGAAGTACGAGGAGAAGGAGGACCTCCAGGAGATGAGGGAGCCCGTGAACTGGAGCCACCGGTACAGGTACCTGAAGAAGCAGGGCAGGGTCGAGACGTACGAGCCGCCCGACGACGCGGACCCCGAAGCCGCGCCCGTCGATCCGCCCGAGCCGGATGTGGACCCCGAGCTGCTGAGCACCCTGGACGGCGACACCGAGAGCGAGTGCGTGGATTGGGGCAGCTGCGTGATGGAGGAGATTGACGGCTCGGCGCAGAAGCAGCCCGCGTGGACCTCGTGCACCAGCTCCAACGTCGTGGGAGTGAAGAACCAGACGGTGGCGATCAAGAGCATGGTGTGGCCCGGCGCGTTTGCGGTGTACCAGCCGGGCCCCAAGTTTTCAAACTGCTACGTCGGGTACGGGATCAAGAACGCGCCTTACGTCCCCGCACCGCCGCCGGCGGTGATGACGGAGGCTGAGGAGATCCCCAAGGAGTCCGACGCTCTGCCCCCAAAGGCGGAATGAGACTTAGCGACATAGAGGTTGGCGCCTGACCGCCTGTAAACAATTTTCATCCACAACACACAGCAAACGACGAACTGGCAGTCTGCACCGACGGCGTCCTCTCGTTTCCCCACACGCTTCGCAAACCTCCAAGCGCACGTCTCGCATCGACGCACGCATCGGATCGGTCAGATGAGTATAGCCTGAGTAGTGATACCATCGTAACGCACGATGGTGTCGAAGAACCTGGAGGACTATGAGAAGCTAGGTGAGCGTCGCGTCGCATCCCTAACCCTCGTCGAACATCGCGACAGACCCGACAGGACCAATCTGACGCGACCCCGTTCCATCGCGCAGGACGCATCGGCGAGGGCACGTACGGCGTGGTGTATCGCGCGAGGGACAAACAAACCGGCGAAGTCGTTGCGCTGAAGAAGGTGCGCATGGACAAGGAGCGAGACGGCATGCCCGTGACCGCGCTGCGCGAGGTGCGGATCCTCCAGTCCTCTCGCCACAAGAACATCGTCAACCTGCTGAGGGTGGTGAATGGCAAGAAGCCCAACGCGATATTCCTCGTGTTCGAGTACTGCGAGCACGACCTCGCCAGGCTTCTCGAGACGATGCGGGTGCCGTTCACCGAGGCGGAGAGCAAGTGCCTGTGCCTGCAGCTGCTCCAGGCGGTGGAGTACCTCCACCGCCGGTGGGTGTTCCACAGGGACCTGAAGCTCAGTAACCTGCTGCTGAACAACAGGGGGGAGCTGAAGCTCTGCGACTTTGGCCTCGCGAGGTTTTACCAGCCGGGAAACGACGGGTCATACACCCCCAAGGTTGTTACGCTGTGGTACCGTGCCCCCGAGCTGTTGTTCGGATGCGCGCGGTACACCGCCGCCATTGACAACTGGGCCATTGGGTGCATCCTCGCTGAGCTGCTGAAGCACGAGCCCTTGTTCCCGGGGAAACAGGAGCAGCAGACGCTGGACATGATGTACAAGCTCCTGGGGACGCCGAACGAGAAGATCTGGCCGGGTTTCGACAAGCTACCCAAGTTTGGGTCGTACCGGATGAGCCCCAACCAGCCGTACAACTACCTTCAGACCGAGTTCAACCGGCTCAGCAGCGCAGGCGTGGACCTGCTGAACAGGCTGCTGACGTACGACCCGAGGCGGCGGTGCACCGCGGCGCAGGCGCTGGAGCACGGTTACTTCCAGGAGCATCCACGGCCGAAGCGCGTGGAGGAAATGCCGACGTTTCCGTCCCTTCATGACGTGTTGGCGCCGGTGAGCGGCAGCGGGGATGTGTCTGGTCGATTGACGGGACACGTCGACGGCGCCCCAGCGGCTGGCGGGGTCGGCGGGGGATCGAGCGCGTGGGATCGACCGGACGCCCCGAGGCCCCCGGGAGGGTTGAAGAGGAAGCGGCCGGGCGGTTTCGGCCAGCCGGATCGGTACGGTAGCGTGTTTTAGCGGTTAGTCAAAACGAAAGGCTTTTGTAAATGCACAGGGGTCTTACAAGGTCAACACTACCCGGTCACCGCGTCGTTATTATCGGCGGGGCGGACTCGGGGGATTCCCATCCGGGATAAAACACAAATGAATCTTTCCCAAGCCTACGCGTTCACGCGCTGTACCCGGAGGTGGTGATGGAGTCCGCGGAGTTCATGTCGGACCACACGGTGTGGTGCCAGCCGTCCATGTCGACGCGCTCGTACGTGTGCGATCCAAAAAAATCGCGCTGCGCCTGCACCAGGTTCGCTGGAAGTCTGCCGCGGCGGTAGGAGTCGAAGTAGGCCAGGGACGAGGACATCGAGGGGGTGGCGACCCCCGCGTTGATCGCGCTCGTGACGACCCGCCTCCACGCGTCGTTGCGCTCCACGAGCTCCTTGGCGAACTCGCCGTCGACGAGCAGCGACGGGAGGTCGGCGTCGCGGTCGTAAGCCTTCTTGATGCGGTCGAGGAAGCGCGCGCGGATGATGCAGCCGCCCTTCCAGATCCTGGCCATCTCGCCGAGATCCAGGTTCCAACCCTGCTCGTTGGACTTGGCCCTGATCAGGTTCATGCCCTGGGCGTAGGAGCAAATCTTGCTCGCATAGAGCGCGGCTCGGACGTCGTCCACGAGTTGCTGCTTCTCCTCCGGGGTGAGCGCCGCCACCTTGGCGTCCGCGGGCTCGAGGCCCGCGGACATGTAGGTGGCCTGCGCTGCGACGCGCTCATCCTTGACGCCGGAGATGAAGCGGGCGTCGAGGGAGGACGCGACGGTGGGGATGGCGACGGAGAGCTCGGCGGCTTGCTGAACGGTCCACTTGCCGGTGCCCTTCATGCCAGTCTTGTCGAGGATCTTGTCAACGAGGAAACCCTCGCCGGGCTTCTGGTCGTCCTCCTTGGCGAGGATCAGCGCGGAGATCTCGATGAGGAAGGAGTCCAGCTCGGCCGCGTTCCACTCGTTGAACGCCGCGGCGAGCTCCGAGTTGTTCAAGCCGCCCACCGTCTTGAGCACGTCGTACGCCTCGGAGATGAGCTGCATGTCGCCGTACTCGATGCCGTTGTGAACCATCTTGACGAAGTTGCCGGAGCCGCCGGGGCCGACGTAGGTGGTGCAGGGGCCGCTGTCAGTCTGCGCGCAAACCTTGGTGATGACTGGCTCGATGACGTCGAACGCCGCCTTGGCGCCGCCGGGCATCATGGAGGGGCCGTTCCTGGCGCCCTCCTCGCCGCCACTCACGCCCATGCCCATGTACAGCAGGCCCTTCTCCTCCAGCGCCTTGGCGCGGCGCTCGGTGTTCTCGTACCACTCGTTACCGCCGTCGATGATGATGTCGCCGGGCTCCATGTGCTGCGCGAGGCCCTCGATCGTGGCGTCCACCGGGGCGCCAGCCTTGACGAGGATGATCACGCAGCGGGGCTTCGCGAGGGACTGGACGAACTCGCCCAGGTCCTTGAAGCCGACGAGGTTATCGCCGAGGCCCTCCTTCTGGGCGCGCGCGACGGCATTGTCGGTCTTGTCGCCGGACCGGTTGTACACGGAGATCTTGAAACCCTTCTCGGCGACGTTCAAGGCAAGGTTCTGCGGACGGGGTACGCGGGGGGAATTGTTAGCCTAAAAAGCACAAAAGCGCTGCCGTCAAAATGCTCTTTTCGGGGCGGCGGCGAATCCGAGGCTGGAAGCGCGCGGTCTTCGAGGTCGTATCGGGTCGTGACTCACCTGGCCCATCACGGCGAGGCCGCAAAGTCCCACCTGGGACTTATCCGCCTCCGCCATGGCGCTGACCCTGACGCCTGCTCGAGAGAGAGGAGTGGGAAGGGGCGCGGATCGTTCAGATATTTTGCGACCGGGGTTGGCCGGGGCCGACGACGGGCCTCGAAACGGCGGCAAAACCGGGACGGATCTTGAAATATCCTCCTCGGGGCGGGGGTTACGCGCGACGCGAGGCGCGTTTCGTGCATCTCCCGGATGATTCGACGCATCAAGAGGGTGTTCCAGGGAGTGATTCAGGCGGTGGACGCACCGGAACGGACGACGGGCTTGGAGGCCCTTGCGTTAGCGCGCTTGAGAGCGCGGAGGGAGTGACCGGAGACGGTTGGCACAGCGGCGAGGGAGCCGACTGCGGACATGGTGATTGCGCGTGGCGAGGGTTCCTCTCCTTCCGAAGGGAGCCTCCGTTCTGCCTGACCCGCGAGATGCGTGGAGAGGCGAGTGTCGCTCACGAACCTTGAGGTTTGCGAGGCGTCGCGTGCCGTGGACGGCGCGCTGAGAGCTGTGGAGGCAATCATCATCTTCATCGTGTTTGTCATAGCGCAAAGACCACGAGATCTCCCGCGATTCGTGTTCCTCATTGATCTGACCTATATACCGTATGATGATACTCTCGTTGCAGTTTAGAAAAAAAAGAGGAGCAAAAAGTATAAATAGGAAATCAGTCACAGACGGTGATTACTTTTTCCATATTTCGGGAAAACTCGAGCGGCCTCGGCCGGGGTATAAAAGGCGGAACGAGGCAAGCAGGGCCCACTCAAAGGCCGCGGACGGCGCCCATCTCGCGAGTCCATCGCTTACGACTCGCGCGCTCGCGTATCGAGACATCATGCGACCTGATTCTAGTCGAACCCGCGCGAAAACCCCCGCGTTCGCGCTCTTAGTCTGCTCCATCGCGCTCCTCGTCCGAGGCGGTAACGGGCAAACGCCAGCGCCGAACGCATCAGGCGGGTCCTACGTGGACGTGAGCTCCAACGCCACGTCCGAGGTGGAGGGGCGGTTCGGGACCCAGCCCAGCCAGCGCTCGGGCCAATCGCTGGTGCGTTTACAGCCCGGATACGCACCCCAACACCCGCGCTCTGACCGCTCGGCATCATCCCGAAACGAGCACGCAACGGTTTCTTTTTTGGGCACCCGCTGACCGCATCCGTCCCGTCCCGCTTTCAGACCCGCGTGGACTCCGATACCGCCGTGCTTTTCGGCGGCCTGTCCCCCACGGGCACGCTGAACGACGTTTGGGAGTACAAAGTGGCGCAGAAGAAGTGGACGAGGCTGCACGAGGGCGGGGTCGGGCCGCTCGACACCGACCCGTACTCGACGGTGCCTTCGCCTCGCACCGGCCACGCGGCTGTCGTGCTGCGGGGTGACCTGTTCATATTCGGGGGGTACGACCCGGACAGGGGCGACACTAACGACCTGTGGAAGTTCACGCGGGCGACCGGCGTCTGGTCGCACGTCGCACTCGCGGCGGGCGCGGACGTTCCGGCGTCCAGGAGCGGGCACGCCGCGTTTGCGCCAGACCCGAG
>MDTE01065474.1_pt1 | contig 15574 bp, 21 predicted proteins | sample 811231 | NCBI WGS metagenome assembly MDTE01 (sample SAMN05326651, study PRJNA326480) | marine metagenome | isolation source: seawater | place: Indian Ocean: Red Sea | collected 2010
TACCGGCGGCAGCCCCGTGTGCAGCGTGGACAGTGCGACCGCCGTCGTCGACGGGAACACGGAGGTCAATGGCGTCATCCGCCCCCGCTTGAGAAGCGCATGAATCGGGTGATCGCGTTCCCGTTCGATCGCACGCTTGAGGAGCAGGTATCCGCACGCATCCAACAGGATGTGCACCACCTTCCGGCTCCCGTCCAGGTGCGGTCCCACCACCTCGTCAGCCAACCCTGGCGTATCGACCTTCGCCCCGAAGTGATGCAGAATGGTTGGCGAAATATTCGCCAGCCCGTAGCCGTCATACGACGGCAACACAAACGACTCAGGCAGCTCGACATCTCCGATCGTCCGCTTCTCCCTCAGCTTCTTTTCCACCCTCTCAGCCACACCCGCCATCGCTCATCCTCTCCAATTCTTCAATCACCCGATTGCCAATCGACTCGCGCTCCGATACTTTGCTCGCTAGCACAAGAGTGGTCGGCACCTCAATCCTCTCAACACGACCAATCCGTGTCTTCCGTGGTTTCTTTGTGTTTTTACGCCTTGGTGGTTCCAGCGATTTTCGGCTCATGTCACAAACGCTCCTCATCGTCGAAGACGACCCCGACATCTGCGATCTCATCGAGATCCATCTCAACGACATCGGCTACGACCTCGATCGTGCCGGCGATGGTGAGATTGGGCCCGAGAAGATTCAGCAGAACACATACCCTTGATCATTCTCGACCTGATGCTTCCCAAGCTCGACGGTCTCAAGGTCTGCATACGCACCCTGGAGATCGACAAGCAGCTGCCGATCGCCGTGCTCACCTCGAAGTCGGAGGAGCTCGACAAGGTATTGGGTCTCGAACTTGGCACGGACGACTGCATCACCAAGCCATTCAGCGTCCGAGAGCTCACGGCCAGGATCAAAGCACTACTCCGTCGAGCCGGTGGGGCAGTCGACGCGTCCGATGAAGATACGCCCAAACAGCTCGACTTCGGCCACCTGTCAATCGACCTGAAAAACCGGAAAGTGCTCGGGAGCGGGGACCGTATCTACCTGACGGCGAAGGAATTCGAGCCGCTCGCCTTCCATCCTGGCAAGACCTACAGCCGGGACGAACTGCTCGACTTGATCTGGGGCGTTTAGTTCTCGGGCTATGAACATACAGTGAACTCACACATCAGTCGATTGAGATCTAAAATCCAACCGGATCCGTCGAATCCCGTCTATATCCAGAGAATCCGGGGTGTCGGATATCGTTTTGCCGAGCTGGAAGAGCTGGCAGGAACGCGTGATGCGTAGCCTCTACTGGAAAGTCTCCGGATTCTTGCTCCTGCTGATCCTCGCCGTAGTACAGCGGACGGCATGGTCATCGCGCTCTTCACGTCCGGTGGCGCCCCGATTTCGGGTAATGTGCCGTCTGAGATCGCAATCTGGGACGCCAGCTCGGAAGTCAATCAGGAGCCGGGAACGGGTCTTGACCAGGTCTAGCATCAGTCGGGCGCGGACACGGGTGCAGTTGACTCGGACAACACCGTCCGAATGGCTCCGGACACGTTCAACAGCCTGCCGGACGTCGCCGACATCATCAAGGTGACCATCACGGCGCAGTAAACCTGGTAACCTAGGCTGTAAGCCCGCACCTTCCCGCCTGGGCAGGGTGCCTGTTCGTTACGCAAAAGGGGGATCGACTTCGGTCGATCCCCCTTTTCACCTCGTTCCCAGGCTCAGCCAAGGAACGTTAATACATTTCCTTCCCTCACCTGTAGCTTCTACAAGCCATCCGACTCAAGCAGTGCCTCCACTTAGCACCTGGTTTCCTTTCTTGGATTCCTGACCGCCATAGCCTTGGCGACGGCGGTTCGTGGTCTTCCTTTAACGTTCGAGGAAGGCACTACGCTATAGCTCTTCCAATACCTTATTCAACCGATCCGGATAATTCGTAATAATCCCCCCCACGCCCATCTCGATCATCTCCCGCATATCCTCCTCCTCATCCACCGTCCACACCCACATCCCCATCGCCCGTCCGAGGAACATGCCCACGAGATCCGGTGTGGCCGCCGTGTATTTCAACGCCAGCGCATTCGCGCCCAGCTTCAGCACCCGCTTAACCACGCCCGCTCGCCGTCTCAACACCGCCTCTCCACCCGTCATCAGAAACGCCGTGGGAATCCGACTGTCAAGCCGATTGACCGTTCGCACCGCCTGACCGAGAAACGACTGCATCACCACGCGCGACTGTGCCCTGCGAGCCCGGATTATCGACACCGCCTTCTCCGCCGCCTCTTCGGTTTTCGCTTCGATCAGCAGCAAGGCGCGCCAGCCGATCAGCTCCAGCGTCTCTTCGAGGGTGGGAATCCGCTCACTCTCGAATGCCGGATCATACCACCCTCCCGCGCTCAACTCCCGAATCTCGTCGAGAGTCATCGTATCGACAGGCCCACTCCCATCCGTTGTCCGGTCGACAACCCGATCGTGAATCACCACCACCCGATTGTCGGCAGTCAGATGAATGTCGATTTCCACCGCATCGCACCCGACCTCGATCGCCTTCTCGAACGCAGCCAGCGTATTCTCTGGAGCCAACCCCTTACCACTCGCCCCCCGGTGCGCGATCCGCTGCAAGGGCGGGAGCAGAGCTCCCGTATCCTTCCTGCGAAGCCGCCGGAACCCCTGGCGCTTGATCCGCCGCCTTTTGCCTGCCTTCTTAGACCTTCTCACCTGCATAATTCTACTCGATGACCCATTCTCCAAATCGTGGTCGTCAGCCATCCACGACGTTTTCGTAGGCCTCCGGTTGACGCTACCAACTCAATCGGCCAGCGGCCCGTACCGCGCCCTATATATGTGAGCAAACCACACGTGTCAATTTGCGATTTTGGGCCAAAAACGGTGTTACCTTTAGGTAATAGAAGACTCCAAAGGGTTCAGACAGTAAGGAACGCACAACTTCTACGACCGTCTTCCCTTCAGAGATAGGTATCTCGGCCTGTCGGAGATGACCGATGATCTATTCTGTCGTGTAACGCTTTCTGGCATATGGCACCCTTGGATTGTTCCCATCCCCTAACTCCAGGAATGGGAACAATCCAAGAGGGCAGGTCAAGGCCCCAGGGGCTTCTTTCTGCGTGCTTTGCGATCTCTGCGTTGAAAGGTCCTAACATTCCACTAAACGCCCCGTCCATACCGCCGATAACTGACGGTAGAAGCGCCACTTAACACTTTGATCTTGACCGTTTTGGGCGCTTCTTGTATAGTTGAAGTACTTGGATCCAAAGGCCTTCCGGCATAGCTCAGTTGGCAGAGCGAGTGGCTGTTAACCACTGTGTCCCAGGTTCGAGCCCTGGTGCCGGAGCCAAGAAAATCGAAAGGGGGTCGGAGACATCCGACCCCCTATTTATATGTCAAGAGCCGGCAAGATGCCCCGCGAAGCTTTCGCGAAGAGGGGCCGCCGGAGCCAGCATATGAAAAAGGCCGCGACATTACGTCGCGGCCTTTCTGTTTTCTCTGTCCTGCTGTATGGTCCTCCCGTGCACAGCATTGCGAGGGAGAACTTCTGCTTCTTAGAATCCATCTCTCCGTTCTGGACCTGCTGTCTGCTCTACCGAAACAGAAGTAGAGACTCGACACCAGGATCATATTCAACGCCGTCGACAGATCAGCCCGCCAACAAGTCGAGCTTTATCGGATGAACCCTCACTCGACCTCGCCAACATTGGCGACGTCACGTGTCTCCCGATCTAGGCACTGATGCACTTCGATCGTGCTGTGGACAAGTCCCAGGTTCGTGGGCAAAGCCGCCTGGTAGTATGCAGCAGGCTTTGGATCGTGAGCAACGATCGAGACTGACGCGTTATAGATGTCGGGGCCGATCAGCCAAACGTGCAGATCTGCGACTTGACTGTCACCATCCGCTTCGATGCTCGCACTGATCGCATTCCGGATCTCATCCGGAGCCTGGGTATCGAGTAGTACAGCACTCGTCGTTCGCAGCAGCCCGATGGACCACCTGGCCACAAGAATCGCACCCAGGATGCCCACCACCGGATCCATCCAGATCAGGTTCACGTATTTCGCGGCAAGAAGTGCAGCTATCGCGAGCAATGACGTCAGCGCATCCGCGAGCACGTGAAGATACGCCGCTCTCAGGTTGTGATCGTGTTCGCCATCACCTCCGTGGGCATGAGGGTGGTCGTGATGATGGTGACCATCGTGATGGTGATCGTGGTGACCAAGAATAAACACGGATGCCCCGTTCACAACCAGTCCCACGACCGCGACCAGGATGGACTGATCAAACGCAATTTTCACCGGATTGAAGATGCGTTCCAGGCTTTCCACCGCCATGACCAACGCGAAAATGGCCAGAAGGACTGCGCCCGTGTACCCGCCCAGAGAATTGACTTTTCCTGTCCCGAAGCTGAATCGAGGGTCACGTGCATGCTTGCGCGCGTAGACGTAGGCGAATGCGTTGATGCTGAGCGCTGCAGCGTGCGAGGCCATATGGAGACCATCAGCCAGCAGGGCCATAGAGCCAAAAAGCAATCCGGTCGAGATCTCTACGATCATCATCACGCTGGTGATCAGGATGACTACCACCGTGCGGGTCTCGCCGGGTCGCCTCTGATCCTGCCCGAAATCATGGCTGTGTTGCCAGGGCTCTAGGTCGTTTCGATGCATGTCCACATTCGATCTCTGATGTTGTGCTGGGTTCACCGAGCCTGAGGGCAAATACGATACAAGCTTGGGCGAGGAAGGGCGAGAAGAAAGCCCTCTCCTGGCCGGTCTGCCGCAACAGTTTCACTCGTCGTGGCTACGACCTTCGCGGCTGGACTGGCTATTCAAGACAACGATCGAATTCAGCGGAGTGATCATCCCTGGAGCCGCAGCGCAGCCTGCGCGTACGCGAGCCAACTCTCCAGGTTCCGAACGACATAGGAAGGGCCGCGAGTCAAACGACTGGCGGCCCTTCTTATCTGCGATGTCAAATGCTTCAGGACGCCCCTGAACTAACGCCCTCCAGATTGCCATCATTGGCCACGTCCGCTCTCAGGGCTTTCAGCAGACCGTAGGCCGAAAACAACAGCAGGACTGTAATCGGTAATCCAGACGTGATCGAGGCTGTCTGGAGCGCAGCCAACCCGCCCGTGTACAGCAGCACGATGGCCACTGCGCCCTCCGCGAAGGCCCAGAACACGCGCTGCGCCGTCGGAGGATCCGGATGGCCCCCGGACGTGACCATGTCATCGACGAGAGATCCTGAATCAGACGAGGTGATGAAAAACGTGATCACCAGCAGGGTGGCTACCGCTGTCATCAAAGTCGGAAACGGCAGGTGCGCGAACAGAGCTTGCAGCGAGAGAGCAACATTCTCCGATATCGCTTCGGACATGCCCCCTCCTCCGAAGATCTCCACATACAGACCGCTACCACCGAACACGCTCAGCCACAGGAAGGTCACGAGCGTGGGGGCCAGAAACACCATCGTCACGAATTCCTTGATCGTGCGCCCCTTCGACACTCTTGCTACGAAGATCCCGACGAACGGGGACCACGAGACCCACCATCCCCAGTAGAACACCGTCCAACCCTTCTGCCACGACGCATCTTCCTTCATCTCCATCCAGAAACTCATCTGCACGAAATTCTGCAGGTAGTCTCCGACCGTCGACGTGAACAGCTTGAGTTGGAACAGGGTCGGTCCCGCGACAAACACGAACAGGAGGACGCCCAGCGCCAGAAGGATGTTGAACTGACTGAGCAGCTTGATCCCACGCTCAACCCCGGAAACCACGGACACGGTGGCGAACAGCGTGATCACCGTGATGATCCAGATTTGGGAAGATGTTGCCACCGACATCCCGGTCAGCGCGTTCAGACCCGTGTTGATCTGGATCGACCCCAACCCCAGCGACGTCGCCACACCGAACAGGGTCCCCACCGTACACAGAATGTCGACCAGGTGGCCCGGCAGCCCCCGGAACCGCTCGCCGATGATCGGGTAGAGCAGCGAACGCGGCGCCAGCGGAAGCCCGTGCCGGAAGTGGTAATACGCCACGCCGACAGCGAAAACGACATACACCGCCCAGGGATGAAAGCCCCAGTGGAAGAACGTAAACCGCATACTCTCGACCATCGCGGCCTGCGTACCGGCTTGGGAAATCGGGGGCGTCGAGTAGTGGGTCAGAGGTTCTGCGATCCCCCAGAAGACCAGACCGATCCCCATCCCGGCGCTGAACAACATCGTAAACCAGGCAAAGTCGCTGAACTCGGGCTCGGCGTCGTCTCCACCCAGCCGGATGTGGCCATACGGGCTGAACCGAAGCCACACAACGAACCCGACGAGACAGGTGATGGCCAGGATGTAGAACCAGCCGAAATACTCTGCAATGAAGCCCTGTGCCGACGAGAACAGTGCAGCCGCAGACTCCGTAAAGAATCCGCCGTGAATACAGAACCCGATGACGACAAAAGCCGACCCGAACCACACGGTCGGCTCCATGGCCTCCAGGAACTTGGGTCGATCGTTCACATAGCCCCCAATAAAGAAGAGCCCCGCGTGTCACGGGACTCGAAGTGCACTCACAATTTGAACGCGATCATTTCGCGAACGTAAAGATCCCCCACGAGAGATAACCCGCCTTCCCCCCGTCAATCCAATACTGCAGACCCTTCTTCATGTTAGTGACATACTCCGGCGAAACGTCCCCCGACAGCTCATCCTCGCGTCGGGTCGTCTCATCGAGCACGCGCTCATAGTGTCGGACCAGATGATGGGTCATCTCTTCGAAAAGCAGCTGTCTGAGGCCGGCGGCCTCACAGGCTTCGCGGTAGAATCCGGGCGAGGACAGCGAAGACAGGTGGATCCGGTCGAGAATCGGCTGCAGGACGCCGGGTGGACAGTCGTCGGACTGCATGGGGTCGGTAAAGACGAACTCGCCTCCTGCCTTCAGGACGCGGTTCACCTCGCCGATCACGGCCTTCCGGTTCCCGCTGTGCAGGATCGCGTCCTGCGACCAGACCAGGTCGACGGAATCGTCGGGCAGCGGTATCGATTCGAAACTCCCGTCGATCACCTCGATCAGGTGACTCACCTCCTGCTCGACGTTCATCGCCCGGTGACGTTCGTTCTCGACTTCACTGATGTTGAGCGCCGTGACGCGGCATCCGAAGGTCTTGGCAAGATACCGTGCCGCTCCACCAAAGCCAGAACCCAGGTCGAGCACGTGAGTCGTCGGCGTGATAGCCCGCGCCAACTTGGCCGTCATCCGTTCGACGGTCCGGCGACTGGCGGTCCGGATAGCCTCATCGGGCGAGAAGTAGATGCCCACGTGGATGTCTTCACCACCCCAGATGTGATAGTAGAAGGCGTCCGCGTCTTCGCTGTTGTAGTAGGTTCGTGCAGTGTCGTCCGCTTCTGAGCTCAACCCCTCACTCACGCCTTATACTCCTTCTCCGCGACGTGGATGAAGAAGTCCGGCTCCTCCTCCCTGTATGTCTCCTGGAAGTCGCCATACGTCTGTACGTCCTGAAACCCGACCTCCGTCATGAGTTGGCGGACGTAGTTCCGACGCAGCGGATACATATTCAGGTGGAACTCGCTCCCGTCGGGGAACGCGTATTTGAACCGGGCCAGCCCCTCGTCGACGTGTTCGGGCTCGGCCGACACGTTATCCCCGCAGTAGTAATAGACGTGCTTCGTCGAGAAGCCATCATCGAGGATGCTGTCGTAGTTCCGCTGATCGAGAATCAGCACGCCATCGTGCTTCAGTGTCGCATAGAACTCGGCGAGCGCTTTACGCCGATCTCGTTCCTTGAACATGTGTGTGAACGAGTTCCCGAGGCAGATCACCGCGTCGAACTCCCCGTGCACGTCCCGATTCAGATACCGCCAATCCGCCTGGACCGTGCTCAGGATGTGCCCCCGCCTGCGACCGTTCTCGAAGGCCTTGGCCAGCATCTGCGGGCTGCCGTCAGCGCTGACGACGTCAAACCCGGCCTCGCGGAGACGGACAGAGTGGAAGCCCGTGCCTGTCGCCACGTCAAGTACACGGCTGGCGCCCCGCTCTTTCAGGTGATCGATAAAGAAGTCGCCCTCGCCTTCGGCTCGACTTTCCCAATCAATCAGCTCATCCCACTTATCCACAAACTCTGATACATACTCTTCCTGGTAATGATCCGTCTCTCGGACGGCAACGGGGACCTCGCCAAAATCCTGCTCCCCCGCGAGCCCAAACGAGTCGACCCCGTTCGACTTCGCGATCTCTTTATCCTGTACCTCTGCCATAACCCTCCAGTACTACACGAATTGGTCATTGCTGTCGCCACGCACGATCGTTACCTGACCCGCCTCCTCTAGTTGTCGCACCGTCTGTACGATCCGGAGCTGTACCTCTTCCACATCACTCATCCTGACGGGCCCGGAGAAGTCCATCTCCTCCTTCATCATCGTCCCGACACGTTCGGAGACGTTCCCGAAGATCCGATCCTTCATCTCATCCGTTGCGCCCTTGAGGGCCGTCGACAGATCCTTCGAGTCGACCTCGCGTAGGATCAGCTGGATCTCGCGATCCGTCAGGTTGGCGATGTCGTCGAACACGAACATCTGATTCCTGACATCCTCGGCGAGTTCGGGATCCTGCGCGTCCAGCCTCTCGAGCACGGCCTTCTCCGTTGACCGTCCCGTACTGTTCAAGATCTCTGCTACCGCCTTCGGGCCCCCAATCTCGGTGACCTGCCCGGACAGAATCGTCTGAAGATCCGCCGCCAGGCTGTCCTCGAGTTCACGCAGGACCTGCGGCGAGATGCTCTCCATTGTGGCGATCCGGTAGGAAACGTCGGCCTGAAGCTCTTCGGACAGGCCGTTGACGACCCCCGCCGCCTGCGAGGATTCAAGCTGCGAAAGAATCAATGCAATGGTCTGTGGATGTTCTTTGCTGATGAACGGGATGATCTGGTTGGGATCGACGTTCCGAAGCATGTAGAATCCGCTCGTCGTCGTCGACGAGACGCGGTCCAGCAGGGCCTGAGCCTTCCGCGGCCCCATCGCCTTTTCCAGAGCGCCGCGGGCGAAGTCCATGCCGCCCTGTGACACATACTGACCAGCTATTAGCATCTGCTCGAACTCTTCGAGGACCTCGTCTTCCTGCTCGGTCGTCACCACCTCGAGTTCGGCGATATTCTGCGCGATGCGCTCGATCTCGATCTCGGTCAGATACTTCATCACCTCGGCCGTCGTCTCCTGACCGAGCGAGATCATCAGAATGGCCACCTTGGTGCCAGCAGACAGCTCTTCAAATCCTTCTTCTTCTTCAGCCATCTTCTAAACCCTCTGGTGCATTCTCCACGCTTACGCGTCCACCGCACGGGTGAACACGAGGTCTGCTCCATCCGACAACGTCCAGTAGAGCGTGTCACCCTCCACACGCAGCGATCGCGCCGGAAAGCTCACGCCCGAAGCGACGGTGCGGTTCGCGCCCTGGTTATCCACCTGGAGACTACCCTCGATCGGCGAGGAAGCGGCCGAGCGGATGACATAGTTGCCGTCCGCTTCGAACTCGATCTCCATCTGGGAGGAAATCTCCCGTGAAGACCCGTCACGACCGGAGATGATCTGCAGCCTCCATCGCCCCGCTACGGAATCCATGTCGAGTTCATTACGCGAAACCATTTCCACCGTCACTACCATCGACTGCCGGGTAGGCCAGGCGAATCGTTCGATTGATATGGATCAAGGCGAGTCGGTCGTCCGTGTAGTGGACGGCATAGCGAATCCTGCCGTCCTGCGCCTCGGCCTGATTAGCACGAACGCTGGACGCTGAAGCGGCGACATCCGAGGACGAGACGACATCCCGTATCACGAACTTCGTTTCCACCACTTCTCCGACTACCAAAACGCCCGGTTTTGACTCCAGGTCCGACGTCTGATCGACCGGCCCCTCGAACTGCCACCTCACGATCCACACACCGCACTCCCCGGTATCCAGCCCATACTGGTTGACGCGACTCGGCCATTGGCTAGGCAAGTCCCGTGCCCGTAGACAAAAGCCTGTCCGGACAGGGCAGACAGGTCCGTCCTCGGACACACAACTCCCCCGGGTGTGCACATTATGCCCACGCCTAGTCACCCTTCCTTAGTGTGTGCATATATTTCTCACACCTCCCCGGCCACCGGGATCCTCGACTCCCCAAACAGATCTAACACTTGTTTTTTAAACACCTTACGAATGTGCATTTTATGCACAAGAATGCCCTCGCGTGGTATCCACACGAGGGCTCGTCCACATTCGCCTGCATCGACGATCAGGCCAGGCCGTATCGGTGCATTTTGTTGTACAGCGCACGGCGGCTCACCCCCAGCAGTTTGGCCGCCTCTGTTCGGTTCCCGTTTACGTTGGCAAGCGTAAGCTCGATCACCTGACGTTCGATCTCTCGCAGGGAGCTGCCGACCTCGATACTCACCGACCGCACCGGTGAATGGGAAGACGAGGCCCTGAGTCGCTGCGGCATGTTCTCCGGAGCGAGCTCCGTCCCCGAGCACGCCAGGATGGCCCGCCTGATCACATTCTTGAGTTCACGCACGTTGCCGTTCCAGACCTGGCTTTCGAGGATCGGCCAGACACCGGGGTGTATCGACCGGACGTTACGGCCAAACTGCTTGGAGAATCGACCGGCAAACGCCTCAGCCAGAAGCCTCACGTCTCCCCCTCGATCACGAAGTGGCGGGAGCGTGATGCGGAAGACATCCAGCCTGTAGAACAGATCCTCACGGAACACGCCTTCCGCCACCAGCTCTGTCAGCGGTCTGTTGGTGGCGGTTATGACACGTGCATCGTTGGGAATGGTCCGCTTCCCGCCCAGTCGCGTGAAGCGATTCTCCTCGAGCAACCTCAGCAGGCTGATCTGTACACGCTCATCGATGGCCCCGATTTCATCCAGAAAGATGGTCCCCTCGCGGCTCTGTTCGAACTTGCCTTCTCTGGACTCGACCGCCCCCGTGAACGCGCCTTTCATATGACCAAACAGTTCGCTGCCCACGAGTTCCGGAGGAATCGCTCCCAGGTTTACTGCGACGAACGGACCCCTTTCCCGAACGCTCTGTCGATGGATCTCCTGTGCGAACAGGTCCTTGCCGGTCCCCGTTTCACCCTCGATCAGAACAGGGACATCGATCGCGGCGGCCAGTCGAATCTGGCGGTAGGCCTCCTGCATAGCGGGGCTTTCGCCCAGGATGTCCGAGAAATCAGCCGATTCCGAGTCGCTCAACAGCTGGTTGATCCCGTAGTCCGGCTGCGTGGCGTACGCAGCCTCGATCGACAGACGCAGCTCCTCGTCGGTCATCGGTAGCCGACCGTAGTGAGAAGCGCCTGCTTTCAGAGCCTCGGTCGCCATATCTACTTCGCTCCCTTCGACCAGCACGATGACCTGAGTCACCGGGCACTCGGCCGAAAGGACCTCTAGGAGTTCACTCCCTTCTGCCTCCTCGCTGGCAAGCACGTCACCGGTAACCAGGAGGACGTCGCACGTCTGCACCTCGAACCGATCGACCACTCGAGCAAGTGTCGGTTCCCACACCGGTTCACCCACGAGATTGGGGATCACGCTCGAGGCTCTGTTGACCAGGCTCTTATCCGGCGATGCAACGGCGAGTCTCATGGAGTCATCGGTCCCTGGGGATCAGCTTACCTAGCGTTCACCTCACCTATAATGAGACGCGATTGACGCCCAGACAAGCGACGTCACCGGAACAACTTCCGGTAACCCGCATATCGGTGAACCGAGGTTTACAGTGTGGACGAGATGGCATCGAAGCTTGGATGCGCCGGTCAGCCAAAGTTCACAACCAACGAAGGCTCCTCATCTCGGACTTTGGTGCCTGTCCTCAGTCGATCTTCTGTGCTTGCCCTTTGCGTCGCAATGTGGATTGCCAGCCTATCTTGAATGACTATGGTTTCAGTGGGTTGCCTATCCGGGGAGCCAGCATATCAATAGGGCCGCGACGTTTGTCGCGGCCCTTTATACATGCAGCCGCGCCGAAGCTGATCTGCCGCTATTGTCTCGGCCACTCAAATCCTCCCAAGGATTTAGTCAAGTCTCTTCTTTCTACCATACTTTGTGGTAGTCCATACTCCGCCGTTACCGTCGGTCGTCACACCCAATTTCACAAGCGACTCACCTTCGGGTGACAGGGTCAATACGCAGCTATTACCGCCCCTGACCTGTCCCCATCTGTAGATCCACATCCAAAGTTAGGATGCGGATACACAGATGGGGGCAGGTCAGGGCAATAACAAAGATTTCAGACTTTAACGATCTTAGTCTTTAACCAGTAATTTTCTGAGCTCTCTTTTTTCTTGTACTGACATTGTTGCTTTTGCTGGTGGCAAAACCTGACTACCGAGCGGTTGACTATCTACCCTAAGCTTGCCCTTCGATTGATACTTGAGAATAAGACCGGTTTCTACATCGAACTCAATTTTGGACTTTACTGACCCTCCCCCTGACACCTTGACCATTATATCCCCAAAATATATTACTGAGTTGGATTTTACATTCGCGACCTCTTCTATCTCCAAGCAGAGATTGCCTTTCCTTTCACGTGCACGCTTGACCTTATAGGTTGCATCCAATGTCATCCAGTCTTTTTGTTCATCAACATACTGCGTGCTAAAAGCGCGATATGAATCCCACGTGTCCCCTACCTTAACTGGTTCCTTGGGTAGCTCTGGATAAAGGCTTGGTATGCTTAACTGCCAAGCAGCAAGAACTGGCCTTAGCGCCATTTCTTGGGAATAGGTAAGGTCGGTCAGTTTGCCGCTATCGAAATCCGAAACAACGCCAGTTGGCGAAAGTTTAAAGCTCAAAACGTGTCCGACAAGCGGTCTGAGTTCCTCATTATCAGTCAACATCCCTCCCCATTTGACACTCTGAGAAAGTTCATTTATGTGGTACTGTATCGTTTGGACTGTATCTGATATAGAGACCCGTTTCTCGTGACTCTTGTATTCGGTCATCAATCGGGCGGAGATCAGGTCCATATCTAGGTCGATGTTGCTAAAAACCTTGTAAATTGCAGTCTTATCCCCGGGGTACCGATAGGCAAGCCGGAATCCGTCCTCCGAAGTAGAGTCGTTCGCGGGCCAGAGAATAAGACACGCCATTACTAGCCCATAGCCCAGGATGGGAGGGTTAAGGAAAGCAGACCAGCCACGAAGCCGTGGGCTAATCGCCACCTTCTTTCTCAAAGATGATGTAGTGCTGGCACTCATCGCCTTATCTTTTCTTTATGCAAATGCTTTTTCAAGATGCCTGAACTATAAACCGCTCTCTTTAGTCCCTTTTTTTTTCGGAAGTCAAATTCTATAGACTTAGGCATAAAGATGCCCGTAGACCTGATTTGCGGGATCTACCCCAAAATGCGTGTTGTGATATCCGCTCCAGCCATACGTCCCAAATCCAGTTCCAGTCCCATCCTCTTCCTTGTTCTCCAAAACACTAAACGACCAGCCCCGGCTATATTCCAGCCCGTTCAGGCGTGAGTTCTCGTGCGCCAACTCATACGGAAAAGATCGGCGAGTTGTATTTCGTTTCGGCCCCACGGGTAAGAAGTTGTGGAGATGGTCTGGCTGCCTCGCAGATCGAAGAGGAGATTGAACAGAGAAAAAATCATTCAAGCCCCGCCCTAGTTGGATCTAGAATGCCTTTAACTTCAGAAACACGATTTGCCGGAATACCCGCCTTTTCAGCGTGTGTACGTATCAATTCCTCGGTCTCTGCGATATATACGCAGTATGCCTTATCTCCAGTGATATAACTATGAACCCACTGAATTTGTGGTTCCATTCCCTTTATTACTTCGCACGAATTCCGCGCCCCATTTTCGAGCTGTTCAGCTGACAGGCTACCTATTCCCGGAGCCTCGCGCTCAATTATGAATTTTGGCATGGATTGAATCTCCTTTAAGAATCTCTACTGTAACTCACGACTAAAGCAGGGGTGATTTGGGGACTCAGGGAGGTTCGAGTTAGACCCTCAAACTTCCTAGCCCAAAGATTGATAAAATGAGGATTCTCTCCCAAGCCTTTGAAGGCCTAAGACTCAAGAAAACCTTCTAAATCAAACCCATCTTCAAAGACATAAATGCAACCGAAGGTATTCGAGTCAGAATCAGCTAATCACATTCTGGAAATAAACACAGGAACACTCTCGAATAATGGAGATACTTCTTTACATACTCCTTCGCACTGTTCTTGAGCACAAGCCATAAGCTGAAAATTATCAATTAGCAAAGCCAAGAATGCCACCCTATCCTTGCAGATGGGGAGCCTTCCGCATCTATTCCTTACCCTCAAAGGTTCTAACAGGCAGTCTGCCAAGACGACATTTACTCATCCACATCCATGAAGGCCCGATACACTTCCCTCGAAAGCTTCGTAACTACGCCTTTCGGCGTGCTATCAGATGCCGGCCAGATTCCAACATTGGCGTTTAATGAATCAATCTCGACCTCATAGATAAAATTCAAAGCATTACCGAAAATCTGGAAATACCTTCTAGGGCGCTGATATTCTGGATTAGTTTCTTTGCGACTCTCATCTTTTTCAAGAAACCATTCAGCCAGGGCGGGATATCCGTCTGGGCGAATGGTATGGCGCGAAACAAACTTGTACCGCTTTTGATTTGCACTAGTAAGTAGTGGTTTCTCTGATGCATCAAACTGCGATACGTAGATGAGAATCCTAGTGTCATTGACCAAATGCTGAACACCCGCGGTCATCGTTTCCGGCCAAAACCGAAAGTTCTGAGGAGGTGTGTCACTCTCGAATTCAGCTAAAAATCGCAACCCGTCGCCCAAAACACCTATCCATCTTGCAGGTGGGACGTAGTCAGGGTTACTGGCTTTCCTGGTGAGATCCATTTCCTGGCATAAATTGACCAAGTCCTGATATTTGTCCGCCTTTATCGTGTGTTCAAAAACTGTTTTGTATACTTTTTTCGGTTGATCCGCCACTTGAGCAGAAACTTGTGCTATGAGAATCCAACCAATTAAAAGAAGTCGCAATGCGGTCCTCGCTTTCTTTGGTTTAGCGGTCCCTGATTAGGTCCTTAATTGAAGACTGATCTGACAGAAACGTAAGGGCGACGTCCTTGGTGGAGTGGTCGTCCAATACAGCGCGTACCGTAATACCACACACCCCGCCCGAAGTAGCGTCCAACCTTATAATTGTTGTAGTATCCTCACCGCCACCGGGCTATCCACCGCCATCACAACCTCCGGTATCAGGGAATTCAAGCCCACTTAACCACTCCCATATTTGCGAGAAGAATCCGCCTTCATTGTTGTTTAGTTCTGGAAGTGGGGCAGCCCCGGTGGGATCGCCCATCGTGTCATACGCAATCGGCTTTTCCTGAGTTTCCTCGGTATCCTTTGCAGGGTCTCTCTTCTCCATAACACATCCCTAAAATGTATTTGCGTACTAAATCTCAATAGCGAATATAGCGGGGACCGTTTGGCTTGCAACGGAGACCGGAGCACAAAAACCAAGCGTTTAGTTGCTGTCATTGATACCAAATCTGGAAATTTCCCGA
>MDTE01112822.1_pt1 | contig 15572 bp, 16 predicted proteins | sample 811231 | NCBI WGS metagenome assembly MDTE01 (sample SAMN05326651, study PRJNA326480) | marine metagenome | isolation source: seawater | place: Indian Ocean: Red Sea | collected 2010
CCTCAAAAAATACCTGATTTACTTCTTGGTGTGGGTCAGGACTTTGATCAAGTGTAATTAGTGGTCTCACTTCAATGCCTGGAGAATTCATTTCAATCAGAAGAAAAGATATACCTTCTTGAGGTTTTTCTGTTTTGGAGGTTCTCACAAGACAAAAAATCCAATCAGCATATTGCGCCATCGTAGTCCAAATCTTAGTCCCATTTACAAGATAATGGTCTCCATTATTTTCAGCTTTACATTGTAAGGAAGCTAAATCTGACCCTGATCCAGGCTCAGAATAGCCCTGGCACCACCAGACATTACTTTCTAAAATATCTGGTAAAAATTTATCTTTTTGTTCTTGAGATCCAAATTCCATTATAACAGGTGCAACCATAGATAATCCAAAAGGAATTGTCCTTGGAGCTCCTTCTCTAGCCATCTCAGATTCAAAAATATATTTTTGGGTTGGAGTAAAACCTGCTCCACCATATTCTTCAGGCCAATTCGGAGCCATCCAACCTTTATTATAAAGAGATTTTTGCCATTTTATATGCAAATCTTTATCTGCATGACCATTTTTGGAACGAGATAAAGTTTTTTTCATGTCAGATGTATAAGCTTCTTTTATAAAATTTCTAACCTCATCTCTAAATTTTATATCCTCTTCTTTAAATCCTAACTCCATGATCTCTCCTGTTACTTTCCTTTAAAATTTCCATCCCTTTTTTCAAAAAAGGCGGATATTGCTTCTTGATGATCTTCAGTTAAATGCATCAAAGCTTGCATATTAGCCGACATTTCTAGGATAGTATCAAAATTTGTTGTCATACTCTCCCTTAAAAGTTTCTTAGCCATCCTTAATGCATCAGGTGGTTGCTTTACAATTTCTGCAGCAATAGAGTTTGTTTCTTTTATTAGAGTTTCATGATTAAAAATTTCACTAATTAAACCCCAATCTTTAGCTGTTTCAGGTTTAATTAACTTTCCAGTATAAAGTAGTTCTGAAGCTTTAGATAAACCAATAATTCTTGGTAACAACCAAGCCCCTCCATCACCAGGAATAAGTCCTATCTTCAAGAAAGTAACTCCAAAAAGAGCTTTTTCAGAAGCAACCCTAATGTCTGCTAAGCATGCTACATCATTTCCTAAACCAATAGCTGGTCCATTAATTGCTGCTATTAAAGGAACTTCTATATTCCAAACGGCTTTTATAATTCTATGAATTCCATAGCGGTACCTTTCTCTTAAGGCCACTGAAGATCCTGAGAAATTACCAGATTTCTCTTTCATGTTTTTAACATTACCTCCAGCAGAAAAAGCTGGGCCTTCTCCTGTAAGAATGACACATCGTATTTCTCTATCATTGTTAATAAGATCTCTTGCTTCTTCAAAATTAGAAGCATCCTCAGGCTCTCCCAAAGGATTTCTGATATCAGGACGATTCATAGTCAATGTTGCTATTGACTTATTTTTCTTAAATTTTAACCATTCATTCATTTAATTTATCCAACAGTTGAGTATTTTTTTAGATGATGGTCAACATTTCCATAAGAATTCTCTATCATTGACAATCTTTTGAAATAATGGCCAACATTTAATTCGTCTGTCATGCCCATTCCTCCATGAAGTTGAACGGCGCTTTGACCAATAAACTTGGCGGCTTTAGAAATCTGAACTTTTGCACCTGAAGCAGCTTTTCTTCTTTCACTATATTCTTCATCTAATTTAAGATTAACCATATAAGTCATTGAAACACATTGCTCATATTGCATAAACATATCTACCATTCTATGTTGAAGAACTTGAAACTTTCCTATTGGTTGGCCAAATTGTTTTCTAGTCTTACAATATTCAACTGTTGCTTCATTTAAAACGCTCATCGCACCTACTGCCTCAGAACAAATGGCTGCTATAGTCTCATCAACAACTAACTCTATTAATTCAGACGCTTTTCCTTCTTCTCCGATTAAATTATCTTTTGATACCTTAACATTTTCAAATGTAATTTCAGAAGCTCTACTACCGTCAACAGTTGGATAATCTCTCAAGGAAAGTCCTTCAGTATCTTTTTCAACTACTAGAAGAGATACACCATCAACATCTCTTTGTTCACCAGAAGTTCTAACAGAGACAATTAATTTATTAGCCCACGGCGCACCAGAAACAACACATTTATAACCATTGATTATAAAATCATCTCCTTCTAGTGTGGCACTAGTTGTTAAATCATTAAGATTATAACGTCCTTGTGGTTCTGCATAAGCAAACGACCAAATATCTTCGCCAGAAATTATACTAGGTATATATTTTTCTTTTTGTTTATCATTTGCTCTTCTTAAAAACCCTCCACATGTTACAATCGTCTGGATATAAGGTTCTACAACCAATCCTTTACCAAATTCTTCTGTTACTATCATAGTCTCTACTGGGCCAAAATTTAAACCTCCATCTTCTTCAGAAAAAGGTAATCCTAAAAGCCCTAATTCTGAAAACTGTTTCCAATTTTCTTGTTTCATGCCTTCTTCAGATCTTACAATCGCCTGTCTTTTGTCAAAATCATAATTATCTTGGATAAACGATTGAATTGTATTTCTTAATAAAGTTTGTTCTTCACTAAAGGAAAAGTCCATTTTTTGCTCCTATAAACCTAAAACCATTTTGGCTATAATATTTTTTTGAATTTCATTAGAACCACCATAAATTGATGTTTTTCTTGTATTAAAATAATTTTGGGCAGCTCCATGACTGTAGTCAGGTCCTATTGTAAGATAATTTGACCCTTGTCTTTCAAAGGCAGGTACAAGATAGGGATTGGCATAATGTCCTACAGCTTCCATTGTTAATTCGGTTATTCTTTGCTGAATCTCAGTTCCTTTAATTTTAAGAATAGATGACTCAACCCCAGCACCTTCACCTTTACTTTCCTTAGCAAGAGTTCTTAACTCAGTATATTCAAGAGCTGTTAAATCAACTTCTAAATCAGATATCTTAGTTATAAAGTCATTATCTTTTATTAAAATTTCTCCATCTAAATATTCTGATGCAGCAATTTCTTTCAATCTTTCAATAGCCTTTTTTGATCTTGCAACTCCCGCAATACCAGTCCTTTCATTTCCTAAAAGGTATTTAGCTATTGTCCATCCATTATTTTCTTCTCCAACAAGGTTTTCAATAGGAACCTTTACATCATCTAAAAAAACCTCATTAACCTCATGACCGCCGTCCATGGTTATTATTGGCTTAACATCAATTCCTTTAGTTTTCATATCTATTAACAGAAAAGAGATTCCTTCTTGAGGTTTTCCATCTGTTTTTGTTCTAACTAAACAAAACATCCAGTCTGCAAACTGTGCTAATGTAGTCCAAGTTTTATGACCATTAACAACATAATAGTCGCCATCTTTCTCAGCTTTAGTTCTTAAGCTTGCTAAATCTGATCCCGCTCCTGGCTCAGAATAACCCTGACACCACCAATCTTCTCCAGATAAGATTCCTTTCAACACCCAGTCTTTTTGGTCGTCGTTACCAAAACCTATAATAACCGGACCTAACATTGTTAATCCAAATGGAATTAATGGTGTAGTGCCTGCATTAGCACATTCTTGATCCCATATGTATCTTTGAGTGATATTCCAACCTGTCCCACCATATTCTTCAGGCCATTGTGGAGCAATCCAACCTTTTTTATATAATACTTTATGCCAAGACAAGATGTCGTCTCTCGATAAGTCAGTTCGCTTATCGATATCTCTTAATTTTTGAGGAAAGTTTTTACTAATAAAATCCCTAACTTCTAATCTAAAATCTTCATCTTCTTTTGTAAATTCTAAATCCATATCTTAATAAATTCCTAAAATAATCAGTTACTTAATAAAATCTTATTATTATTGTTATTTAATACTATATTCTTAACAGAGGTTAATACTTAAATCCATCACCTTTTTGGCGCTTACAAGTTAATTATAAATAATATTTAACTTTTTTTAAGATAAGATGTAATTGTATTATAAGTGAATATAAAAAATTAAGAGCTTACTTAAATGGATAGAAAAGAAGAATATAACAAAATTGCTGAAAGAGTAGTTGGTCATGTTCAAAATAAAACTACAGACCAAGCTGAAGATATACTTTCAATTCCAACTTCAGATTATACTTGCGAAAAAAGATGGGAATCTGAAATGGATAAGATATTTAAAGAATTACCTTTAATGCTCGCATTATCAATTGAGATTCCCAATAAAGGTGATTACAAAGCTATGGAAGTTGTTGGGATACCAGTTCTTATAACTAGAGATAAGGAATCTAAGGTTCATGCTTTTAGAAATGTATGTTCTCATCGTGGTGCCCCATTAGCGAATGAAGAAATTGGAAACAAAAGCAAATTTACTTGTCCCTATCATGGGTGGACATACTCAAATAAAGGTGAGTTGCTTGGAATACTTGAAAATTCTAAATTTGGAGACCTTGATAAAAGTTGCCATGGACTTCAAGTTTTACCTTGTGAAGAATTTGGAGGGATGATTTTTGTAACTTTAACACCAAACATAAAACTTAATTTAGATAAATTTCTTGGAGGTATGAAACCTGAGATAGAACATTTCAATTTGCAGAATTGGTATTATCATGGCTTTAAAATAATACATGGAGCTAATTGGAAAATAGCTTTTGATGGCTATTTAGAAGGTTACCATTTTTCAACGGCACATAAAGATTCAATTTTACCTATGACAATGCAAGGTATTATGGACTTTTCATCATTCGGTCCTCATTTGAGAATAGCCTTCGCATCAACCAATATTAAAGAAATATTAGAGTTACCAAAAAATGAATGGTGGAAAAAAGAAGGAAAAGGAGTGGATTTCGTTAGAACGCTATTCCCCAACATTTCTATATCTCTAGGATTAGGAATAGGACAAATTGCTCAAATTTTACCGGGTAAAACGGCAGATACCAATACTACAGTTCTACATTATGTAGCACCTGAAACTCCGAAAAATAAAGAAGAAATAGCGGAATTAGATCATTTTATGAATTTTTTAAGGGATGTAGTTAATGATGAAGATTATGCATTAGGTCTTGAAATTCAAAAAGGTTTAAATTCACATTCTAAAGATAGTGTTAAATTTGGTAAAAATGAGAGAGGAAACCAATTTTTTCATAAATATGTTGATTTCTACATAGATAAAAATATCAAAAAACCACCAATATTATAAATGACTAAAATCGATATCGATAATAATTATTGGGTAATGCGTAGCATGCCAGAGGGTAGTAATTTTTCAGAATGCTTTGAACTTGAAAAAGAAAATAGCATTGAAATTCCGAAAGGATCTATTTTAACAAAAAATATTTATCTTTCTATGGATGCAGGCACAAGAATGATAATGACAGATAGAGAAGACTCATATTTGCCGCCAACACCGATTGGTGAAAAAATTACAGGAACAGTATTAAGTGAGGTTGTGGAAAGTGAAAATTCAAATTATCTTCCTGGTCAAAGGATTAGGTCATGGGGTCAGTGGGCTGATTACTCTATAATTGATCCTAATACTATGTTTCCAAGTTTAGTTGATGATAGCAAGATCGATCTTATAAATTATGTTGGTATTCTTGGTGCTAATGGATGGACTGCATATGTTGGTGTAACTGAAACAGGTAGAGCAAAAAAGGGAGATACTTTTGTTGTATCAGCTGCTGCAGGGTGTACAGGTTTATTAGTTGGTCAGATTGCAAAAATTACAGGATGTAAGGTTATTGGAATAGCAGGAACTGAAGAAAAATGTAATTTGATATGCGAAAATTTTGGCTTCGATGCTGCTATTAATTATAAAAAAGAAAATGTCTCAAATCGACTTAAAGCTCTCTGTCCTGAAGGTATAAATGTTTATTGTGATCATGTTGGTGGTCCTATTGCTGAGGCTGTTTATGAAAATATGGCATTATTTGGCACTATTGCTATCTCAGGATTACTTGATTATTACAGTTCTTCAAAAAGATCTCCTGGACCAAAAAATTATGACCTTATTCTTATGAAAAGACTACGTGTTGAAGGTTTCTTTTCTCCTGATTTTTATCATAGAGAGAAAGAATTTAATCCAATATTAAAAAGCTGGCTAGATGATAATAAAATAAAATTACCATTCCAAATCACTAAAGGTCTTAAAAATCTTCCTGAAGCTTATCTTAAACTCTTTGAAGGCGGTAACATTGGCAAGGTAGTTGTCGAACTTTAAAAAATTTACAGAATATATCCCCTCTTGAAAAAATATAACAAGTAACTATTTGTATAATGAAGATGCCTGATAAGGGTCTTCATTTGTTAAACTTGCTTATTAAAGGAGTAAAAAAATGAGAACGACTTTTGACACTATTTGGAGAGATTTATCTCCATTCACAATTGGTTTTGATAGAACTTTTGATACATTATCGCTTCTAGCAAAAAATCAGTCACAAAATACTAACTATCCGCCTTATAATATAAGGAAATTATCTGATGATCAGTATAGTATAGAACTTGCTTTGGCTGGCTTTGAAGAAAAAGATATTGATATTGAAGCTACTGGAGAAAACCTTGTTATCACAGGAAAAAAAACGGATGAAACAAATGAGAATTTGGTCCATCAAGGTCTAGCTTCACGAAACTTTAAAAGAAAGTTTGTGCTTTCTGATGACATGGTTATAAAAGGTGCCGCTCTTTCAAATGGTATTTTATTTATCGGAATTGAAAGAGTAATACCTGATCATAAAAAACCAAAAAAGATTTCCTTTACATCAAAAGAAAATCTTCTAAATAATTAATGTCAAAAGGGGGCTTAAAGCCCCCTTTTTTATCAAAAATAACTAGTAAATAAATCAAAAATATATAGTCTATTTTGGTCATTTAATTACTTATTGGCTAATGGAAGCGATAAAAGAAAATAAAAATAATAGTGTACGAAATTATGTTCTTGGAATTTTAGTTGTTGTATACACATTTAATTTCATAGATAGGCAAATTTTATCTATCTTATTGGAATCAATTAAATCGGACCTTAAACTTTCAGATACTTCCCTTGGAATGCTAACTGGTTTTGCTTTCGCATTGTTCTATGCAACCCTTGGTATTCCTATTGCTAAATATGCTGATTATGGAAATAGAAGAAACCTTATCTCAATTGCTATTGGTGTATGGAGTTTCATGACTGCAATTTCGGGATTAGCACAAAATTTTTATCATTTATTATTTGCTCGAATAGGTGTTGGTATTGGAGAAGCAGGCTGTAGTCCACCTGCGCATTCTATGATTTCTGATTATTTTCCTGCAAATTCTCGCTCTACTGCATTGGGAATATATTCTTTAGGGATACCTTTTGGAATAATGTTTGGTCTATTTGCTGGCGGATGGATTAATGAATATTTTGGATGGAGAATGGCCTTTTTTGTGGTTGGTATTCCAGGCATAATCATTGCTTTAATTTTTCGATATACAGTTCAAGAACCGTTAAGAGGTCAAGCCGAAGGAAGGATTGATGATAAAGCACAACCATCAATTCCAGAAACAATACGCTACCTTTTAAAAAAGAGATCGTTTAGACATCTGGCATTTGGGGCTGCTTTAGCTGCCTTTGTAGGATACGGAGCAATAACATGGCTTCCCTCTTTTTTCCAAAGATCTTATGAAATGCAAACTGGTGAAGTAGGTTGGTATTTAGGATTAATTTTAGGTATTCCAGGTGGTTTAGGAATTTTTCTTGGGGGTTATTTATCTGATTATTTTGGATCAAAAGATACGAGATGGTACCTTTGGATAGTAGCATTAGCAATGGCTATAACAGTTCCTCTTTATTATATGGTTTATTTAAGCCCCAATGCATACTCTTCTTTTTTATGGTTAATTGTTCCAATATTTCTCGGAAATTTTTATCAAGCTACTACATTTAGTCAAACACAAGGAGTCGTGGAACTTAGAATGCGATCAGTCGCTGCTGCAATTTTACTTTTCATTATCAATATAATTGGTTTGGGTTTTGGTCCTCAAGCAGTTGGGCTTCTAAGTGATATTTTGAATCCAGAATATGGAAGGGAATCTCTAAGATATAGCCTACTAATACTTACAACAATAAAGTTATGGTGCGCTTATCATTATTATCTTGCTGGTAAATACTTAAAAGGGGACTTAATTACTGAATAATTAATTAGTAGGTTTTCTTAAAAATAAGATATTTGTATTTTCTTTATATTGTATATAATCAGGATCACTACCCCACTTTTCATTAGCAGATTTTTCTAACATAGGAATACCACTCACCTTAACCAAAAGATAATAAATAAAAATTGGCGATATTAGCGCGATATAATCCCATCCTTTAAAAATTGGTAATGCAATAATTGTAATCCCTATCCAAAGTATAATTTCTCCGAAATAATTAGGATGTCTTGACCATGCCCATAAACCATGGCTAATAAATTTATCCCTATTTGCAATATCTTCTTTAAACATCTTCTTTTGATTATCAGAAATAACTTCTATTGAAAAACCAATAACCCAGACAAGAAATCCAAAAATTAAAAAAAGGTATTCCTTAATACCAATATCACCAACATTAATACTTGTCATAGCAACTAATCCAGCCACATAACTAAGAAATACCCATAAAGCTGATAGATTCCATGTCATAAAAAACCAAAAGAAATTCTTTTTCATTTCTGTAAAACGAGTATCTCTACCCGATTTTTTTATTCTATTAAATAGAAAAGATCCAAGCCTAATAGTCCAAATCATTACTAAAAGACCAATAACTAATGAATAAAAATTACGCGTATAAGAAACAACGATTATTGATAGACTAATAAAAGTAAAACTCCCAATAGCATCAAAGTAATGTTCAGTTTGTTTAGAATAAGCATGAATAAAGAAAATCCAATGAATAACATAAGAGTATATAAAGCAAAAAAAGAGAAAAGGTATTCCGTAAAAATCAATGCTATTTTGACTAGCTATAAAAGCTACTATCAAACCAATTGCTAAAGCAATAATTGAGCCTAATATTGATGTTTTTAGAGGCATTTTAATAACCTTTAATATAATTAATTAATTCACTCATCACTTCTGGATAAGCTTCTTTATCCCACCTATAAAATTGATGCCCTTTATTATCCCATTTTAATAATTTAATATCGTTGCCTTTCTCTGTCATCTCTTCAGTAAATTCTTCAACAATATTAATTGGAATCGTTCTATCAGAAGTTCCGTGAAAAATAATAGATGGTGGTAAATTTTCTTTAATATGATTAGAAGGTGATAATTCAATAGATTGTCCTTCGAAAAGATTCTTCATATAAAACCAGAATCTTTTTCTTCTTTCATGAGTATTTTCAGGCAACCTATATCCACTATCAAAAAAAGATGTATTAATAGCAGGATTAAAAAAAATCAAAGCTTTTATATTTTCATGTGTTTTATTATTTTCATTCGGAATCATAGCCAAAGATGCAGCCAAATGACCCCCTGAAGAACCTCCGCCTACCATTATACTATTTTTATCTATATTTAATTTTCTAGAATTATCCATAAACCACTCAAAGGCTTTTTCTGCGTCTAACATAGAATCTTTAACTTTAGAATTATGTTTTAAAGCTAATCTATACTCAGCACTGGCACATAAAATACCTTGATTAGATATATCTCTACACATCTTAAAAAGAGAATAAGATGATCCAAAAGCCCATCCTCCACCGTGAAAAAGCAATAAACTTGATTTTGTTTCTACTTTTTCTGGCCTAAATATATGTATCTTCAAATCAATATTACCATTAGTTGTATAAATATAACTTTCATCGGGACGATTTAAATAATATAGCGATCCATAAACCACTTTATCAAAGAAATGGCCAATAAAAGGCATTTGCTTAGGTTTGGTTAAAGCAAAATATGAAAAAGAAAATACTAATAAAATACAAAAGGTTATTAAGAAAGTCATAGATTTTTTCATAAAATATTTTCTCTACTATTAATCAAAATAATTGTTAAGTCTTTCATAGGCCTCTATAAAATCTTCTTTGAAGTTTTGTACAACAGTACCTGCCGATAATGTATGATTCATTAAGCCTACACCCTGCCCAACCCAGTAGGTTGCTAGTTGCTTTGCTCCCTCATGGCCACCTTGAGAGAGCTTATCAATTTTCCTTAAAGCTGGTTCACTAACAAATGATTGAAGTGGCATCGGTAAAGGGTCAGGGCCTTCATTTTCCCATGCATCAGTCCAAGGAGATCTAAGTTGTCTGGAAAATTTACCAGTTCTACTTCTTGATCGAACAGTATCTCTTGAAGAGGCTGCCAACATTTTTTCCTTTACCACAGGATTTGTTTCTGCTTCAGAGGTAGTAAGCCATACGGACCCACACCATGCACCCGAAGCACCCATAGCCATAGATGCTGCCATTTGCCCACCAGTAGTAATTCCTCCAGCAGCTAAAATTGGTACATCTTTTATATCTTTAATTGCGTTATAAACTTCAGGCACTAAAACCATGGTTGAAACATCGCCACAATGGCCTCCCGCTTCTCCACCAGCAACAACTAAAATATCTACACCTGCTTCTACTTGTTTAAGCGCATGTTCCTTAGCTCCTACAAGTGCAGCGACAGCAACATTATTTTTCTTTCCTAATTCCAGCATTATTTTTGGAGGAACGCCTAGTGCATTTGCAACAAGTTTTATTGGATGCTTAAAAGCTACTTCTAGAGAACTTTCAGCACCTTCTTCAGACAGATTTCTTCCAAACTGAATTGTTCCTTTTCTTACTTCATCAGGATCTTCAACTTCAATATCATGAGAATCTAGAATTGAGTTTGCAAAATCTTTATGTTCTTGAGGTATCGATTTTGATAAATCAGAAGAGTTTAAAATTTTTCCCTTTCCTTCATATTTGTTGGGAACAATTAGATCAATCCCATAAGGTTTTCCATCAATATTATCATCTATCCAATTTAACTCTTCTTCAAGTCGGTCAGGGGGATGATTAACTGCTCCAAAAACACCCATTCCACCCGCTTTAGAAACAGCAACAACTACATCTCTACAATGTGAAAATGCTAGTAGAGGGAATTCTATATCCAAAATTTCGCATATACGTGATTGCATTTACTTTTCTCCTAAATTTTTAATTAAGAAACATTTTTTGAAAAGGAGATTTCTCCATCATCAATACGACCGTATCTAATTTGAAAAACATCTTTTAAAAAATTTTGATTATTTCGCCAGGGTGATTTCTTACCTTGTTGAGGAAAAATATGTCGAGATCTTTCTATATAACCTGAAGTTAGATTTAAATAATCCGGATCAGTTTCTATATTATTATCAGATTGAGGACATACAACTGAATAATTTTTCTTTTTCATATGATTAATTAGTCTACAAACATATTCGGATGTTAAATCTGCACCTAAAGTCCATGAGGCGTTAGTATAACCAAAGGTGCTCGCTAGATTAGGCACACCACTATACATCATTCCTTTGTAAGTAATGGTTTTTGAAATATCTATAGGCTTATTATCAACTGTAAAATTAACATTACTTAACATTTCAAGATTTAGTCCTGTTGCAGTTACAATAACATCAGTTTCAAGCTCTCTCCCAGAAGAGAGAATAATGCCTTTTTTAGTAAAATTTTGTATCTCATCTGTTACCACAGAAGCATTGCCTTTTTTTATTTGCTCAAAAAGATCGCCGTCAGGCACAAGACACATTCGTTGTGTCCATGGATTATATTTAGGAGTAAAATGTTTTTTAACATCATAATCCGACCCTAAAGCTTTCTTAACTTCACGAATTATTGCGTTTTTAACTCCTTCAGGATATTTTTGACATAAGCGGAAATAATACTGCTGCCTTAAAATGTTTCTCCATCTAATGATTAAATAAGATAACTTCAAAGGAAAATATTTTCTAAGATTATTTGCAAGTCTATCTTTTTCCGGAGCTGAGACAACATAAGTGGGTGACCTTTGAAGCATTGTTACATGCTTAGCCTTTTTTGCCATTTCAGGTACTATAGTTACAGCAGTAGCTCCACTTCCAATTACAACAATTTTTTTACCAGAATAATCATAACTTTCATCCCATTCTTGAGGATGTATTACATCACCTGTAAAATCTTCTATTCCTTTAAATTCAGGCTTATACCCTTCCTTATAACTATAATATCCAGAACACATAAAAATAAAGTTACATGAAATCTGAGTTATTTTGCCTTCTGATTTGTCTTCAACATCAACAGTCCATGAATTTTCAGAACTAGACCAAGTAGCGCTCTTAACATATTTTCCAAATCTAATCTTATCCTTAAGGTTATATTCCTCAACAGTCTCATTTAAATATTTTAATATAGAGGGAGCATCTGCAATAGCTTCCTGCTCTTTCCAGGGTTTAAAATTAAATCCTAAAGTATACATATCAGAATCAGATCTAATTCCAGGATATTTAAATAAATCCCAGGTACCGCCTATCTTATCCCTTCCTTCTAAAATTACGAAGGATGAATTAGGGCATTTCTTTTGCAAGTGATAACCTGCACCAATACCTGAAATCCCTGCTCCAACTACTAAAACATCAAATTTTTCAGTCATTTCAACCTAAATATAATAATAATAAATCGTTTTAACCTTTATATAGCTATAACTCCTCCGTCAACAGAAATTGAATCTCCTGTCGTAAAAGATGAATCATCAGAAGCTAAAAATAAAACCGCAGAAACAACCTCTTCTGGCTCCCCTACTCTATTCATCGGGTGTGAGGCTGCAAATTCAGATAGTTGTTGATCGGGATCTTCTGCGGCGTCAACATATCTTTTCATCATAGGTGTATTGATGGCTCCTGGTTGCACAGCATTACATCTAATGTCATATCCCATTTCTGCACAATGTAACGCTACTGTTCTAGTTAATATTAAAACCCCAGCTTTACTGTAATTATAAGAGACTACAAACGGCTTGGGTCTTGTTGCAAGCGAAGAAGCAAAATTTACTATCGTACCTTTTCCACCTTTCATGGCTTTTACACCAAATTGACATCCCAAAAAAACAGAAGTTCCATTAATTGCATGTACCCTATCCCAATGTTCTATTGTTTCATCTTCTATAGTTGCTGGCTCACTTATGCCTGCAGCATTAATTACTGAGGTTATTTTGGTAAATTTATCTCCTAGATGATTTTCAAGCTTATCCCAGTCTTCTGCCTTAGAAACATCAGCTTTAAAAAATTCACATGATTCGCCTATTTCCTCTGATACCTTGTTTCCTAGTTCTTCATTTAAATCTAAAGTAACTACTGTTCCACCTTCTTCGACAAACCTTCTTGCGGTAGCGGCTCCCATACCGGAAGCACCTCCTGAAATTATAGCAAATTTTCCACTAAATCTTGACATCATCTCTCCTTTAAAAAATAGTACTCAATACATAAAAACTTAAAAAATTCCTATTTTCAAACTAAATTATCAAATGCTTTTTAATCATTATTAATATAACATTATCACTAAGAGGATATTAATATGGATGAGACAAAAAAATTTTTCGAAACTTACTGTAATTTTGTTACTAAAGTCACGAGCAAGCCAAGTTTAGAAGTAGATTCTTTGAAGGCATCAATCGACGAAATCCAAAAAGATTCAAATATCGATGTACCTAGGCTTGTCACTGCAGCGTTAGGTTTAAGTAGTGAGGCTGGAGAATTTACTGAAATTGTAAAAAAAATACTCCTTCAAGGTAAGCCTGCTGATGAAGATAATATTTTTCATATGAAAAGGGAGCTTGGAGATATAATGTGGTACTGGGCCACTGCTTGTATGGCCTTAGATCTTGATCCATCCGAAGTTATTCTTGAAAATCAAAAAAAGCTTGAAGCTAGGTATGGTGAAAAATTTACAGTAAATCAAAGTGAAGTTAGAGCTAAAGGGGATCTATAAAGTTTTTTAGTGAATGAAATTAGATATAAAATCACCTTCAACATCTACCGAATGGGAAGAATACTATCTATTTAGATGGAAAATACTTAGAGAACCTATAGGCTTAGATAAAGAATCAACAAAAGATAATCTTGAAGAAAGCAGCCACCATCTGATGATAACTGATAATAATAAGATTATCGGAGTTGGACGAATTCATTTTCTCAATTCTCAAGAAGCACAAATTCGTTATATGGCGGTAGATATCAAATATCAAAAAAAAGGAATAGGTAGAAAAATAGTTTATGGGCTTGAAGAATATTCAAAAGAAAATGACCGATACAAAATAATACTTAATGCACGTGATAATGCAGTTAAATTTTATTCAAACCTTGGTTACGAAAACCTTGGCCCTATCGATGTAGGTATTGCAATTAAACATTTTAAAATGACTAAAAATTTAGAAATTATCCTTCCAAGATCTAATAACACTTAATGTCTCAATATTGTCTAAATTAGATTTTGAAGAGTACTTTTCAGCACTTTCTTTAATTGAACTTTCTGAAGATCTTAAAAAAGGGTTTATATTTTTTTCAAGCTTTATATTTGAAGGGAGCGTAATCTCATTATTATTTCTTTTATTACTTACTTCTTCATAATATTTTAATAGTTCTTTATTTGTAGGTTCAACTTCTACGGCAAAATTCAGATTACTCAGTGTATACTCATGCGTACAAAAGACTTTTGTATTTTCAGGAAGGGAAGAAAATTTACTAAGTGAATTATACATTTGAGCAGGAGTTCCTTCGAATAATCTTCCACATCCTCCAGAAAAAAGAGTATCTCCACAGAATAGAATAGGGTTTTCTTGATCGGAAAAATAAGAAATATGATCAAGCGTATGCCCAGGTGTTTCAAAAACCTTAAAAGTATCTCCAAATAATGTTATTTGATCATTTTCACCTAATTCATTTGTTATACCATCAATGTGCCCACCCTTTGGACCATATACTGGTATTCCTTTTTCTTTAGATAACTCTATAAGACCACCTGTATGATCCGGGTGCCAATGAGTAATAAGAATCGCAACTAAATCAAGATTCTCCTTTAATAAAACATCTTTAACCACTTTTGGATCTCCGGGATCCACAACTGCTAATTGTTTATCTTTTCTAAGCGCCCAAATATAATTATCTGTAAAAGCTGGTATAGCAAAAATTTCTAACATATTTTTCTAGTAATATATTCCTTATATGTTTACAAGTTTTCTTGGAGTTAAATATATGAAATCAAATAATTTAATAGGTATTCTTCTGTCCGGAATTTGTATTATTCATTGTTTAGCATTTCCTTTATTAACTCTAGTTTTAAGCTTAGATACTTTTGCCTCCTTTTATTATGATGAAACAAAAGTTCATATATTTCTATTTATTCTGGTATCTATAATTTACCTAATTGTATTTCCGAAGAGTTTCATTAATTACAGGAGATTAACACCTATAATTCTGGCTTCAATAGGTGTCATCTCTTTGTTTACAGGCCTTTTCCAGGAAGAAAAAATTGAAATAATTTTAACAGTTTTTGGCGGAATTCTTTTGATGTTTGCTCATTATAAAAATTATAAAATTCTTAAAAACTCTTAATTTATTTAAGGATAAAGTATTTTA
>MDTE01158238.1_pt1 | contig 15571 bp, 11 predicted proteins | sample 811231 | NCBI WGS metagenome assembly MDTE01 (sample SAMN05326651, study PRJNA326480) | marine metagenome | isolation source: seawater | place: Indian Ocean: Red Sea | collected 2010
CAAACGATGCGGGTACTTTGGAAGACAGGGCGTCTATGTGGATAATGGCGTGTCGACGTTTACCGCCACCGCGAATCTCCAGCGCACATTTATGCGCCTTGGCGACTCTCGCCGCGTCGTCTAAACTCGGCGCGTTCGGCGACGATTTCACCGGCGGCAAACCAACATACGCCACTCCCGCATCAATGGCGGCACCGATGACGCGACTCAACTTTTCCATCGCAACGTCTTCACGGTCGTCGTCGCACTCTTCATCCTCGTCCTCGTCACGTTCGAGCGCGAAGGCTTCGTCCTCGCTCGAATCCCACCGCGGCTCCGGCAACCCGCCGTCGAGATTCATCGACGCGATGGCCCGTAACTCACGTGCCAATCGAGCGTCGCTCAACTCATCACCCGACCCATCGATCTCTTCTTCTTCCTCCTCCTCCTCCTCTTCCTCCTCACCGTCGTCCCGCATCTCACTTCCCGCGCGCGCGTTCTCGGCGTAATCCATCGCCGCGGCGTCGTCCAAGCTCCCGTCGTCCGACCAATCTTCGCTCTCCTCGCCCTCCCCCTCGCTCGTCTCCTCCGACGCACCGTCACCACTCTCACCTCCGACACCGTCGACCATCGACGCCACCGCGCCGTACTCGTACGCCACGGCGGCGTTCGTTCTCGTCGCCGCCGCCGTCGCGCGTCGTCCCCGGTCCACGCGCACCTCCACCCCTCCCACGCGCATCGTCGTCACCGCGCCGCGTCCGCGCCCGCCTCGCGCGCGCGTCGACGCCGACGACCGCTCGCTCGCTCCCGCGCGACGAACGACCTCGCGCGCGTCGTTCTCGTCGTCGCCGTCCGATGAGTCTCGGCCGTGAATGATCTCATCATCCGTCCACCGTCGACGCGTCGTCGATCGCGCGACGTCGCGCGCGCGACGACCGCGCGCGCGACGTTTCTCCCGTCCTCCTCGCGCGTCGCGTTCACGACGACGCATGACGACGACGACGCGCGCGTCGCCCGCGCGTCGGCGTCTGATGCATCGACAGACCCGTGCGCGTCGATGTCTCGTCGTCGTCGTCGCCCGCGCGTCGCGCGGCGATTCGTCGTCGTCGCGTGCCTTCTTTATCTCGCGTTTCGCGCGCGTCCCGCGCGAGGTGCGCGCGCGACCGAGGCGCGACGCGCGTCCATCGTCGTCGCGATGATTTTTGATTGATGACCTGTGCGCGATGATGACGAGCCGCGCGCGCCGACTGACGACGAATCGACGACGAAAACAGGTGGAATCGTGGCGAAATTACTCGTCAAGCGCGGGAAGGAGGCGTTCAGGGAGGCGAGACGCGCGAGGGAGGCGGGAGAGACGCCTCGCGGGTGGGAGGCGCGACTCGCCGAGCGCGCGAGACGCGCGTACGAGGACGCGACGGCGACGGAAGAGACGGTGGAGGAGGAATCGGAGACGCCCGCGGGGTTTGAATCGCGGTCGGGGAGGGGGGAGGAGGAGGAGGAGTCGTGGTCGAGGGAGGATGGATGGGACGCGGGCGACGGAGGCGACGCGCGCGCGCGCGAAGAGACGGAGGAGGAGGAGGGCGAGGGCGACGACGACGCGCGAGCTGAGAGCGACGGTGCGGGCATTGGGTTGAGAGTGTTGTATCGCGACACGTTCGACGAGGCGACGCGCGCGGCGAGAGAGACCACGGACGACGCGGCGGAGGAGGGCGACGCCGACGACGAGACGCGAACGCGTTGGCTCGTCGTCGCGTGCACGCGACAGTCACCGACGTGTCGATATCTCGCGCCGATTCTCGGGATTTTGAGTCACGACAGCGCGTTCACGTCCGTCGGCGGCGGTGGGTACGCCGTGGGATGGGTCGATTGCACGCCGGCGGACGTTCGACCGTGGTGTCTCGAACGACTCGGCGCGACGGCGGTGCCGAGACTCGTCGCCTTCGCGAACGGGCGCGAGAAGCCCTACGAGGGCGGGTTCAAAGGCGATTGCACGCACGAAATCCGTCGATTCGCGCAGTCTTTCGCGACGGAATCGACGACGTGCGACGAGTCGCCGCGCGCGACGGGGGACGGGTAGCGTCCCGACGTCCCGACCGACCGGACTCGACGCCACGCGGCGTCGCGTTCGTCATGCGCGCGCGGGGGTGCGGCGCGAGCGGCGCGTGTAGCGCGAGCGGCGCCGGTCGATCGCGTCGGACGGGCGTGAGATCGCTCGCGCGCGCGTCGGTCGCCGCGCGGGGCGCTCGACTGGTGGAACTCTACTCGGGCATCGGCGCGACGCGACTCGCGCTCGAACCGTTGCTCAACCTCCGCGACGTGGTGTCGGTGGATAATTCAGATGCCGCCAACGCGGTGTACGCATCGAACTTCCCGGGTCACGTCCCGAAGCGGAAGAATATCGAACACTTGGACTTGAATGCCTTTTTCGCCTCGGACGGAGAAGACGTGTTCTTGACAATGTCGCCGCCGTGTCAGCCGTACACGCGCCGTGGGAAGCGATCGGAGTCTGAGGATCCGCGCGCGCGAAGTTTTCATCGCATCATCGATTCGATTCGGTCTTTGAATCACCCGCCGAGATGGATATTCGTCGAAAACGTCGTGGGTTTCGAGAAGAGCGATACGCGGAAATGTTTGCTCGAGGCCCTCCGCGCGCGAGGATACGGAGGCGTGCGCGAGTTCATCGTCAGTCCGACCGCTCTGGGTATTCCTTACACGCGCGAGCGGTATTATTTGATCGCGACGTTTCGTCAAGCGGGATTCGACGCGCCGCCGCCTCGATGGCTCGACGGATACGAGCTCGACGAAAGCGGAGATTTCATCGATGCCGACGCGCGAGATTGGGAACGCGATCGTTCTACGTTGGAACGATACGTCGAGCACGAGTTTGATGAGAAGGCAGAGCTACGATTGCGCCCGGACACTATTAGAAAATATTGGAAGTGGTTGGACGTCGTCACGAAGGATAGCGAGCGATGTTCGACGTTTACGGCTGGCTACGCGGACACCGTGTTCGGCGGCTCCGTCTATTTGCTCGACGCCCATCGAGATCTCACGCATTCGTTGGAAGTCGACGACGTGTCTGGTGTCATGCGCATCGAGGAGCGCGACGTCGAACGCTTCGTCGACGCGTTGCGCTGGTTCGATGTCGAAGAAATCAAAGCCTTGCACGGCGTTCGCCCCGACTTTTCTTTCGCCGCGAGCACGTCGAATAAAAAGTCTGTATTTTTACTAGGAAACTCGATATCCGTAGACGTCGTGCGTGAGATTTTACGCTTCGCCGTCAACGCGGGATAGTCAGTCGCGTGTAGCTTTTGTAACGCATTGATACTTTAGCGCGAGCTATCGCTCGCGATACTCGGTACAGAAGAGACTTGACATTACAGAGCGAAGAACGACAGCCTAGTTCTTTTCCACTATTTCACCGTACGTATTTCACCGTACGCCACGATCGGACCGGCGTTGCCGTCGTCCGCCTCGGTTTCAAAGTCGTCTTCGCCCGCTCGAATGACGACGGACCGTCCCGCGAGCGAATTCGCGGCACCTGGCTTCAACGTCGTGTACAAATCCTTAATCTTCGTCGTCGACGACCCATCCTCATCGGCGACGATGTTCCCCAGATCACCGATGTGCCTGTTCAGCGCCACGCCGTCGCCTAAAAAATGAGACGCCGACGCGCCGTACTTTTTCAGCGACTTCGGACCGCGATGCGGCCGCTTCTCGGGATTATACGACTTCCCGGTGCACGCCCCCGCGGCATCGCACGACGACACGTCACCGTTCTCGTGCACGTTGATCCCGTGTTTCCCCGGTCTCAACCCTCGGACGTTCGCCGAGACGACGACGAGCTCTTGACCGCTTCGATTCTTTTCCAACGAAAAGTGCACCGTCCCGCGTACGTCACCACCCACCCTCGTGGGCGTCAGCTCGGCCGCGCACTCGATCGCCGCGAACGACGGCGTCGCCATCGCTCCGCTCGCACAGAGCGCGAGAACGGCGTTCGCGAGCGCGCGCGGGGCGCGACCCCGACCGACGTCATCATCATCATCATCGAAGAACGCATCCGAACGCGCGCGTCTCGCGACGCCGACGACGCCCTCGCGACTCCTCCTCGCGCGTCTCCCGACGACGCATCGCCCCGACCGCACCTCCGCGCGCGCGCGCGTCGACATACCCCTCGCGCCGACGTGTGCCGATGACGACGACCCCGCAGTCATCGCCGCGCCCATGCGCGCCGTGGACGTCATGCGCGCGCGCAACGCGCGCATGCACACCCCCGAATCCGTCGCGAACGGGACGACGAATTTCGCGATGCGTCCCGACGACGTGCTCATCGCCACCTATCCGAAGACGGGGACGACGTGGACCATGCAGGTGATGCATCAGATTCGATGCGTCGCCGCGGGCGTCGCCGCGGACGGGGAATCGTTCGAGGAGATCACCGAGGTGGTGCCGTGGGACGTCTTGGCGTTGGATTGTGGACAGGATTTGAACGCGTCGCAGGGGGTGAAGCCGAGGTTGTTTAAATCGCACGAGAGCGCGGAGACGGCGGCGCGGGGCGGGCGGTATTGCGTCGTCGTGAGAGATCCGGTGGACGTGTTTCATTCGTTTTATAGGTTTTTACCGGCGTATATGGGGATCGAGCCGGGGGCGATCACGAAGGAGGAGTTCGCGGAGGCGATTTTCGCGGGGGCGTCGCACTCGGGCGGGTTCGCGGAGCATTATTTGAGTTGGTACGACGCGCGCGAGGCGGACCCGGAGAACGTGTACATGACGACGTTTGAGGACATGAAGCTCGATCTCGGTCGAGTGGTGGACGAGCTCGCGGCGTTCATGCGCGTGGAACTCGACGACGCCGGTCGCGCGCTCGTCCTGGCGCGCTCCTCGTTCGAATACATGGCCAACAATCCAAAATTTGACGACCATTTCGTGCGCGGGAAGATCGCGGCGCAGATTGGACTGCCTCCGAACTCGACGTTCACCGTGGGCAAGGTGCGCGAGGACGGTGGCGTCGTGGGCGAGGGCGCGCGAGAGCTTCCCGCGAGCGTTCGCGACGCCATCGAAGACAAGTGGACGCGACGCATGGGCGCGAGAGGATTCGCGACGTACGACGATTTCCGTCGCGCCGTCAATCGCGGGCGGCGCGCGTGACACAGTGTACCAGTGTCACGTGCGCGTGTAATACAGTGTATGATACGTTATTCTCGTCGGCAGACGGTCGCGCACGCCGCGTCGGCGTCGAGAGTGACCCGCGCTCTGCTCAGTCGGCGACGGACGCGCGACGCCTCCACACAATGCGGCCGTCATCCACCACCCCCTCGCGCGCTCGACCGCCCGCGGCGAAGCGCGCGCGCACAACGCGCGCGCGCGCGTCCCTTTCCTCCCCGACGGTGTCCCCGACGTCGACGCGTCGCGCGTGGGTGCTGTCGAAGAAGGGTAATCTAAAAAATCTGCACCTGCGCACCATGGAGTCCGAACCTCTGGGCGCCGCCGACGCCCGCGTCCGCGTCCGCGCCGTCGGGCTCAATTTCGCCGACGTCTTCACCGCGCTCGGTCTGTACGCCGCCGCGCCCGAGGGCGCGTTCACGCCCGGATTGGAGTGCTGCGGAGAGATTCTCGAGGTGGGACGCGACGTTGACGATTTTCGCGTCGGTGATCGCGTCATGTGTGTGAAACGTTTCGGCGCGTTCGCCGACGAAGTGACGTGTCCGACGACGCAGATGCGCGCGTTACCTCGCGAGTGGTCGTTCGAACAAGGCGCTGGGTTCTTGGTGCAGGGATTGACGAGCTATTACGGATTGAAACGTCTCGGCGACGCGCGAGAGAAATCGACGGTGCTCGTGCACTCGGCGGCGGGTGGATGTGGATTAGCGTCGCTCGGGATATGCGAGAGACTCGGGGCGACGGCGATCGCGGTGATCGGCGACGCGAGTAAAGTAGAGACGCTCAAGGAGCGGTTTCCGAAGCTACGCGCAATCGTAGTGCGCGATAGGAAGCGGTTCGGCGCGCAGGTACGAGACGCCTGCGACGCCGTCGGCGCCGTCGAGGGCGTCGACGTCGTCTTCGACGCCACGCTCGGGGATTTCTTTAGTGGTGGGTGGGATAATTTAGCGCGCGGTGGTCGGTATGTCGTGTACGGAGCCGCGGACATGACGCCGCGCGGGGACTATGTCGGCGTCTTCGGTTGGGCGAAACTCGCGTGGAAATTTTTGAAGAGGAAAAAAGTCGACCCGTTGAGTCTCCCCGGGGAAAATAAAGGCATCCTCGGATTTAACCTGATTTGGCAGTTCGACAAGACGGAGGAGTTGGCGGCGTTGCTGGCGGAGCTCGACGATTTGAAACTGCCCGCGCCCAAGGTTGGGGCAACGTTTGATTTCGAGGAATTACCCGAGGCGTTGCGATTATTTCAGACGGGTAAGACGACGGGGAAAGTCGTCGTGCGCGTTGATTGATTCATTCATTTAAGAGGCGTTGGATTTTGTTTCAGACGAGTTAACAACGCGTCCTATGCTCGGACGACGCGAACCTCACGGCTACACTCTTAGCTTCGTTGGAAACGATGAAACTGTTCGCACTCGCCGTCATCGTCGCATCGTTGTGTCAGTCGTGCGCCGCCGCGCGCGTCTCGACGAAGACGTACGAAAAAGACGACGGCGCGACTCTCGAAGTCACTCGCGAACATCTTCTGGGTGGATATTACGTGAACGCCGTGTACACTAAACCGTGATCGGTGCGATAGTTTGTTAACTTAGCCGCAGTTTCTTTTTCGATACATTGTCTTTTGTTTCAACTCACGCGCTTGCTATTCGATCCGTGAGCTCTTCGATGCGCTCGTCTATGATGCGAACAATTCTATCGCTCGAACCGTAGAGACCCGTGCGCATCAATTCACCTCGCTCCGACACGAGACGACGCACCTCCTTCTCCGCCGCGCGTTTATCGCCGAGCGAGGCGTCAGCGATTGGAAATTCTATCGGTGGCGCCGAGGCGACGGGGTCGCGCGACTCTCTCTCGTATGCGACGTCTCTCGTGGCGACGTCGTTTCGCGGGTGCTCGAGCTTTTCTGAAATAGCGCGTTTGGACGGCGCGACGTGCGACGCGCGCGCGCGCGCGGACGTCTGTGTGTTTCCAGACACAGCGGCGACATCCATCGAGAAGCTCTTCATGAACGCATCCGCCTCGCCGTTCTCGCCGGAGAGCACTTCGTGCAAAAACTCGTTTGCGCTCGGCGCGGCATGCGCGCGACCGGAGACGTTCAAACCCGCTCGTTCGATCGCTCGACGTAGATGCGCACGCTCGCGCTCGAGCGCCACCACCTGGCGCGCCATCTTCGACAACTGCTCCTTGTACCGCTCCTTGGCTTCCAACTCCTCGGTGACTTGCGCCTCGGCGGCTTCACAACGAGGCGCGAGACGTGATAGTTCTGCTTGCATCGCGGCTTCGTTCGTCTCCAGATGCGCCTTTTTGTGCGCCGCAAACGCGGACTCAACCTCGAGCAATTGCGTCTCGGCGTGTTCGAGTCGTCGGTGGAGCGCGTCTCGCTCTCGAAGCGCTTCGCGAGCCTTTTGCTTTTCCATCTCCACGCGATGGTTACACGTCTCCTGGTTTCTTCTCACCGAATCCGCCGCCTCTTCTCTCAAACGCGACGTCTCTCGCTCCAACTTGTGTTTCCTGTGCTCGAACGTCTCCTCTAACTCGACCAATTTTCGCTCACGATTCTCGAGCGCGATTGCCACCTCGTGCAACTTCTTCTCCATTGCGTGTGAACGCTTCGCCGCCTCCTCCGCCTCTCTCGCGCGTCTCGACTCGTGACGCCGCCACTCATCCTCTAAAATCTTCATGCGCGTCAACTCCTTCGTTCGCATCTCTTCGTAAAATTTCGTCATCTGGTGCTGTTTCCAAACCTCGAGATCGTACGCAACCTTGTATTCAACGCCCGATCGAGGATCCGTCTCGCCCACCGCGTGCTCGGCTTTCGAAGGCGCAGAGACGTGACGCGTCTGCGCGCGCTTCGCCGGTGGCGGTGGTTTCTGCGCGCTCGGCACGGGCGCCGGGGAGAGTACGCGCGAGCGCACCATCACACCATCGCGCTCTTCCGTGGCCGCGCTCGCGTCGCCGCCGTGTCGAGCCGTTCCCGATCCGCGCTCGTCGAGTCGCACGCGTAGGCGCACCCGACCGACGACGACGTCCTCGTCGTCCGTCACCTCGGCGCGATACCGCACCTCGGGTCGTCGCAAGAGCTCGTCCATCGCGATCTCCGCGGTTGCCACGCAATTCTCGTCCGTCGCGGACCACACGTCGAGCAACAAGAGGGGCTTTCGAGCGAGCGCCGTCGCGAGCGCCGCCGGCGCGCACGCAAACTCGACGAAATCCTCACCCTCGGGAAACGCGACGATTCCCTCCCCGTCCACACTCGGCCCCGTGCGCACCATACACTCCGCGCGCTTCCGACTGATCCCCAAGAACTCCGCGAACGCGTCGTCCAGCCCCACTCTCGCGACGACGGATGAGTCAAAGTCAAACGTCGCCTCGTCCCGACTCGCCTCGAACGATTCCACGCGTACGGTCAACGCGAACGCGTACGTCGCCGAACTCCCCGTCCCTTCGCGCGAATCGTTCGTATTCGACGCCCCGAACGCGGGCAACGTCGCTTCATCGTCCGACGCATCGCGCGTCGTCCCGTTCCTCGTCTCGTTCGACTTCGATCCGTTCGTCTTCGGCGGCGTCCTCGTCGCGCGAGCCGCGCGTTCCTCTCCCATCTCCCTCTCTCCCACCGCCTTCCCGTCGCTCCCCAGCGCTCGCTCCCACGTCTCGATCAACACCTCCGCCCTTCCGTTCGCCCCTTTCCCTCGAAGCGCCACCCACCGCGCCGCGTCTTCCCCGCGCTCGCCGTCGCCGCCGCCCGTCACCTTGGCCACACAAAATCCATACGTCTTCCCGTCCCCCCCGCGCACCTCCACGCGCACGCCCGCGTCCGATCGACGCAACACTTTTCGTCGACCCTCGCTTCGTCGCCATCGACACGTCCACGCCGTCGCGTCGTCGTCGTCGTCGTCTTCATCTTCATCTTCATCGAAGACGCACCACCACTCTCCGCGTCGTTTCGTCCTCCTCATCGTCGCCCTCTCGCGCGTCTCCCCGTCGTACGCGCACGTCACGACGATCCCCACGCGTTCATTCGCGCGATCCACCCCACGCACCGCGCGCACGCGCGCGCACGTCTCCATCACGCGCATCGTCCGCGTCCTCGTCGAGTCGCGCGCGCGCAACTGTCGTCTCTGGATTTTGACCCGTCGTGGGCCTCTCGCGTCGACGACGCCGCGATCGACGCGCGCGGCGTCGATTCGAGCGCGACAAAAATTACTCGGTCGACCGCGCGCGCGACCGACGGCGCGACGCGCGCGGGGGCGAGTGCGGCGTCGATTCGAGCGCGGTCGCGAGTCATCTCGCGAGTCATCGAACGGTCGAGCGGTCGCGATCGTGGACGCGAGACGGCGACGCGCGACGCGCGATGACGATATCGCGGGGTGCGATGACGCGAGGAGTGACGGTGCGCGCGCGAATCGCGGGGCGCGCGCGCGCGGATCGGTCGTCGACGGCGACGACGCGATCGACGCGCTCGAGGAGGATTGGGAGGGAGAATTACACGATGATGACGATGGCGCCGACGGCGACGGCGACGCGCGTGGATCGGCGTTCGCGGTGCGTCGACGGTGCGCGACGCGCGTCTCGGTGCGCGACGCTCGCGAGCGCGGGCGCGAGCGACGGCGCGCCGTCGATCGCGTTCGACGGGGAATCGGTGAAGAAGTGGGCCGCGCGCGCGACGGAGGCGCCGTGGGACGCGCCGGCGGCGGGGTGGCGAGAATTCTTCGCCGCGAGACCGATCGCGAGCGTGGTAGAGGTGGATAAGACGAACGAGACGGTGTCGGCGAAGGAGGTGGAGAGTCACGGGTTGAATTGGCCGACGTGTAAGGCTGAGGCGTTGGAGCGCGCGCGGGCGAATACGATTCGGTTTCGACAAAACTACGCGCAGATAGCGGCGGCGGTGACGCTGTTGGGGTGCGAGTGCGCGGCGTTTGGGTTGGCGTTGATGTCGTTTTATCTGTATTTGGCGCTGAAGAGCGATAAGATCTTGGGTGAGTTGTCGCTGTGGACGAACGAGGCGCTCAAGTGGAACGCGACCGTCGTCGCCGGTTTGCCGCGCGACAAGTTGAAAACGGCGACGCTCGCGTGTGCAGTCGTCTTGTTCCTCCTCTCGGACGCCACGGCGAATACGTACGCGGTGATGCGATCGGTGATGTGGGCCACGTGCGTCTCGCTACTTCACGCGGTGCTGAGACCGATCGATCTCAAGGGCACGCTCGCGAACATCGTCAAGGATTTCCGCTCGGCGAAGAATAAGGAGGAGCTCAAGGGCGCGGCGCGCTCGGGGTTCAAGTCCATGAAGGCGTGGTTCTCGGAGAAGGCGAAACCGGTGGACTCAATGCCGATCGTAGTCGTCGAGAAGGGGGCGAACGGCGTGGGATCGACCGACGGCAACGCGTCTCCGCGCGACGAGCCTCGACGCGAGAATGCCGACGGCGCCATCGACGTGCAAAGCAGGGAAGCGAGAGAAACCAAGTCGCTTCCGGAGTCGCAAGACTAAAGACGAAGATTAGTACACTTCCATCACGCACGATAAAATATTTCAATAACAAACGAATCGCGAGCGACTGTCGCGTGCTTACAACTCGCCCTTCTCGTCGACGTCTTCGCGCGACTCTGAACCAAAATACACGCCCGCCTCTGACGTCCACATCGCGTTCGCCCCTGAATTCGGCGCCGCCATCACCTCTTGATGTCCCGCGATCGGTCGTCCGTACTTCATGCCGTGCGAGTGCAGGTACGCGCCCGTGTCCACGTGCTTGAACCGCACCTTTTTCCCGCGAGTCCAGTTCCCGCTCCCGGCCGCCACCTCCACCACCCAGTGGTCACCCGTGTCGCTCGACTCATCGCTTCCAAAGCACGACACTTCGCCCTGTCCGCTCAGCGGCGATCTGTGCAGGTGCGAGTGCAACCACGCCCGCGTGAGCACGTGCTGCAGACGCACCGTCGTCCCGTGCGCCACGGGCTCCCCTCGCACGCACGTTTCCCCCAGCGCCGGGTGCAGCGCCCAGTACGCGTCCTCACCGGCTTTACGCACCCCGGTGACCGACTGCTGTCCCGAACCGCTCGCGTACGCCACCGCCTGCGACGCCAGGAGGTGTTTCGTGCCGGCGTGCTCCAACTTGAGCACGCTTCCGCACGTCACCGCCTTTTCGGCGACGACGACGCGCGCGACGAGCGCGAGGACGAAGAAAGCGACGCGAAGCGTTCGCGAGACGCGCATGTCGACGAGTAACCGCGCGGGTGCGCGCGCGCGACGACGAGTGGCGCGCGATCGCGTCGTCTCGATGGGTGGAATCAAGATGAAGATGAGAATCTCCTCGGGCTCGAGCTCGGGCGGCGGAGAGATGCTACTGCGGTGTGCGATTACACGCTCGCGCGCGGACGACGGATCGAACGAACGCGTGGACTACTAGACGATGAAAAAATCGCGTCTCCTTCGCGAGACGAGATCGACGACTCGACTCGATCACTTGAAGAGACGCTCGGGCGTCGCCAACGCGCGTTCGATTCTCTCCTCCAACTCCTCGGGAGTCTCGATCCAATTCCTCGACTCTTTCAACAGATCCACCTCCCTCGCCTGACGTCTCAGCGACATGACGTGCGCGCGCTGATTCCGTCTCGCCGCGATGACCCTCATGCGTCGATCCTTGACCCGTCTCGCGTCCTCGAGCGACCGCGCGCTCGCGCCCGCCCTCGCCGCGCGCGCCTTGGCGCGTTCCGCCAATCTCTCCGCCTTGGCTCGCGCCGTCTCCGCGCGCGCCGCCTCTTCCGCCTCGGCGCGTTCTTCCGCCCGACGATCGAAATCCGCGCGCCACGCCTTACGCATGTCGTTCAACTCTGTTCGCCACGCCCGTCTCGCCGCGAGCCACGCGTCGTCCCGGCCCCGCCCCGCGTCTCGTCCTCGTCCACCCTCCGTCTCGCTCGACGCGAGACGACGCGACGACGACGACGACGCGATCGGTGCGGTCGTCACCGCCGTCGCCCGCGTCGTCTCTCGCGCGCACGCGGCGACGCGCGCGTCTCGCGCGAGGCGCGCGCACGCGGCCGCCCCTCGACGAATCATCCCGCGTCGTCTCTCGGCCGACGCTCGCGTCGCGCGCGCGCGCGCGCGCGCGGCGAGGGGCGAGAAAACGCGCGCGACGACGCGCGTTCGAGACGATGTCGTCGCGCGCGACGTCGAGACGCGCGTCGACGTGTGCGGAGGACGCCCATTCGTCGGTCTCGCGCGCGTTTTGCCCTCGACCCGAAAAATGGGCGCGACACACGCCGACGCGACGCACGGAGCACGCGCGACGCGGAGGAGATGTCGAGCGCGAAACGCAGTCGACGAGAGGTGCGATGGAGACGGCGAGACGGCGAGACGGCGAGACGGCGAGAGAGAGAGCGCGCGCGCGCGCGCGATCGGTGACGATTGCGAATGGATCTTCGGCGAATGGATGACGCGGGCGGACGGGCGCGCGTGTCGACGACGATACGCGATGCGAGACGCGAACGAACGACTGATGGGTGGATGTGCGCATCGTCCGCGCGCGCGCAGGATGGTTCACACGGCGGTGATGGACCGACGGAGGAGGATTTGGTCGAACTTCGGGACGTGATCATTCACTGCGACGGCTCGGTGGACGTTTTGGGAGGATTGTCCGGAGACATCGCGAGAGATGTCCCGGTGTTGTGCGAACAGGCGACTGATTTTGTGATGGAGTGCGTGACGGAGTTGCCGGTGAAGACGCCGGTGTACGCGGCGTTGGTGGGATTGATCAACGCTCGGGCGGGCGAGTTCGGCCAGCGCGTCGTCGAGGTGACGCGCGAGGCGTTGGGTAACGTGCTGAGCGGTGATGACTTATCTCAGAAAGTGCGCGCGCGTTTGTTGACGAGGTTTTTGGTGATGCTGAGCACGGTTGGGGTGGTGCAGAGACGCGAAGTGATCGCGTATTTGCAATCGTTGGTGGACGCCGCCGGCGCGCTCGCCAAGGGGGGCGCCGAGGGATGGCAACCGCGCGCGGATTGGCTCGTCTACGTCGCGTTATCGGCGCTTCCGTGGTGCGGTGAGGTTTTGTCCAAGTCGGAGTGCTCGAACGAGCTCGAGGCATTGTTGGACGCGGCGGACGCGTACTGCAAGGTGAGAACACCCAACCTCGACCCCGCGAGCGTCATCGTCAAGTCCGAGGACGGAAACGAGGTCGATTGGTTCATGGATATGTGCAATCGTCTGAGTGCGGCGCGCACGGACGGTCGTTGGCAAATTTTGTCCATCCCCGCGATAGCCGAGCCGTTCGTGGAAACCCTCGCGAGCACGACGAACGCGCACTCGTTGGGCGCCGTCGTCATTCCGGAGAAGCAGTTCGCCAACCACGCCGAGGCGGTGATTCAATACCCGGGCCGATCCATGTTGAGGTACGTTTGAAACGGCGCGCGCGCGAAACTTTCGATGGACGGCGATGAAGATCACTTTCATATCTCGTTAATCCCCTGACCTCGTGCTGATATGACAACTTTAAACGCTCGGAGCCGCCACGACGAGCGGCGAGCCTCGCGACAAGACGGAACGAAGACTGACCGAGACTATCACCACGCATCGCAGGATCTTGGACTCGACTTTCACGGAAGGAACCGGAAACGCCGACGCATGGGGGCCACTCGAACGCTTCGTCGCGGAGGAGTACATCATCGATACCATTTGGGCGTTTGAACCCGGCTACCGTCGCGCCGCCGTCATCCCAGTGACGGAACAGTTGGCGTCGTTGCCTCTTCCGGCGGATCAACCGGAACAGTGTCAGTTCATGGTGGCCGAAACGATTTTCGCCGAACTGTTGGCGCAGCCGCAATCAACGTTCCCGCCGGTCTTGTACCACATCGTCATTCAAGACTTGTGTAAGATCATTCCGACGTTCCCGCCGAAGATGGCGAAGACGGTCGGCGCCATGTTCCGAGCGATCGAGCGCATGGATGTGGCGGCGCGCGATCGTCTCGCGAGTTGGCTCGCGCATCAAGTGTCGTGCTTCGACATGGTCTGGCCGTGGTCGAGCTGGAAGCACGTGATTGAACAACCAGAGGATGCGCCGCAACGCATGTTTGTCAAGGACGTGTTGCGCAAGTTGTGTCAACTTAGCTTTTTGGAGCGCGTGCAAAAGTCCCTCATCGAGGAGTTGCACCCGCTTCTTCCGAGCGGAACCGGAATCAACGCCGAGTACGTCGCGGCGGCGGCGCAGGAGGGCGTCTTCGGCGAGCTTCAAGGCATGCTCAAGGAAAAGCGACAGGGCCACGAGGTGGCGGACTGGATCAACGCGCAAGGGTTATCCCAGGCGAGCCCGGACGTGTTGCTCAGATCCCTCGCTGTTGCGACGCTCGAGCGCGGACAAAAGTGCATCACGCACCACGACGTCTTGCTCAAGCGTTACTCCACGCCCCTTCGCGAGCTCGTGGAGAAGGCTGGTGGCGAAGTTTTAGTCGACGCCGCCGCCGGAGTGTGGCGAGGTCACCCACAGATGGCGCCGATCGCCGTCCAACGATTATTAGCTCTTGACTTAGTTACCCCGGCGGCTGTCGTCAACTGGTTGCTTCAGCGCACCGCCGCATTCGGTGAGGATGACACGTACGACATCGCCGCCTCGGTGTGCGATTTCGTCTCCGCGAGCAAGGAACAAAACATCGGCAAGCGAAAGGCCTTGCTAGCCAAGCTCCACGCCGCCGAGGCCGAAGCCTCCGGCGCGGGCCAAGCTGCGGTCGATTTCAACGCCCAAGGCCGCGTCTTTGACGCGCAACAGGCGCAAGCCGCCGAGGCGAGCGCCGTCGAGGAAATCGCCGCGCACGAAGCCGCCCTCGCCGACCTCGACGCCCCCCTCGAGCGCACCACCGCCCTCGAGCGCGACACCTGCGTCAACCTCTGCGGCGGTCTCGTCAAGGCTGCATCCGGCGGCGCCTCTCCCGCCGTCGCCGACCGCATCCTCGCCTTCGTCCGCCGCCACCGCGCGTCGCTCGCCGCCGCCGCCGACGCCGTCCTACGCGCCGCGGGTTCCAAAAAATCCGCCAAGCACGCCGTCGCCGCCGCCCTCGGCGTGCCCACAAAGTGACCATCGTCCTCCTTCTCTCGCCTTCGTTCGTGTAATCACACCGGACGCGTCTAGTCTCTCCGTTCGACCCTTCCCTCTCGCCCTTCGCGACTCCCCGTCGGCGCCCGCTCGACCCATCGTGTGTTGTCCCACGCGTGCGCCCACCGACGAGCTCGACGCGCGTCACACGTCGCCGACCGTCCCGGACGATCATCATGCACGCCGCGCTGTCGTCCAAGCTCTCCGCCTTCGCGACCCGCGTCGCCCCGGCGCCGAACCGCGTCGCCGAACGCGCCCCTCGCACCGCCGTCATCGAGTGCGCGCACAAAAAGGGCACGGGGTCGACCAAGAATGGACGCGATTCCAACCCGAAATACCTCGGGGTGAAGAAGTACGGG
>MDTE01034818.1_pt1 | contig 15570 bp, 17 predicted proteins | sample 811231 | NCBI WGS metagenome assembly MDTE01 (sample SAMN05326651, study PRJNA326480) | marine metagenome | isolation source: seawater | place: Indian Ocean: Red Sea | collected 2010
AAAAATAAAAGCAGGTGATGTTATTGTAATAAGATATGAAGGTCCAAAAGGAAGTCCAGGTATGCCTGAAATGTTATCAACGACAGGCGCAATATATGGTCAAGGATTAGGCGAAAAAGTTGCTTTAATTACAGACGGTCGTTTTTCTGGAGGAACACATGGTTTTTCTATCGGTCATGTCGGACCTGAAGCTGCAGTTGGAGGACCAATTGGATTAATCAAAAATGGGGATGTTATAGAAATTGATGCTGAAAAAGGTTTATTGAAAGTACATTTATCAAATAAAGAATTAACAAAAAGAAAAAAGAAATGGAAACCAAAAAAAATAGAATATACTTCTGGAACGTTGTGGAAATACTCTCAATCAGTTGGTCCTGCATTTAAAGGAGCGGTAACTCACCCCGGTGGACATAAAGAAAAAAAATGTTACGCAGACATATAAGAAACAAATGAAAATAAAGCCAGTAATCTTATGTGGTGGAGCAGGAACTAGATTATGGCCCAAATCTAAAAATAATTTGCCGAAGCAATTTATTAATTTTGGAGGATGGACTTTATTACAAAAAACATTATTGAGAGTGAAACATCCTTCATTTGATTACCCTATAATAAGCACAAATTCCTCTTATTTGAATTTGGTCCGAAAATATCTAAAAAAATATAATGTTAAAAAGTATAGGATTATTTTAGAACCTTTTAAAAAAAATACAGCCCCAGCAATTCTTACAAGTTCACTTTTAAAAGAAATACCATACCGTCAGCCTATGATCTTTTTCCCAGCCGATCATTTGGTTGAAAAAGCTAGCAAACTTATCAAGTCAATCAATTTGAACAAAAAGCATTTAAATAACAGCAATATTTTCATTTTTGGTATCAAACCAACATATCCATCGTCTGAGTATGGTTATTTTTTAACAAAAAAGATTTCAAAAAATATTAATAAAGTTGATCAATTTATTGAAAAACCAAATAAAGAAAAGGCAAAAAAAGTTTTAAAAAAAAAAGGTTATTGGAATTCAGGAATTCTTTTTGCAAGAAAAGATTCAATTATAAATCATTTCAAAAAATATCAGTATAATATCTTTAAATTATGCAATCATTCTATTACCAAAGCTAAAATGTCTAAATATGTTTATTATTTAAATAAAAAAAGTTTTAAAAAATTAAAAGAAATATCATTTGATTATGCTATTTTAGAAAAATCAAAAAATATAAATGCTATTAAGTTAAATATTGATTGGTCTGACCTTGGTAGTTGGAAAGAAATTTCCAATATTTTTAAGAAAAACAGATCTAAGTATTTTAAGAAAAGAAATGTCTATTTCCGCCCCTGGGGAAAATATATTAATTTATTTTCTGGAAAAGGTTTTTTGGTTAAAGAGCTTACAATTAATTCTAAATCTTCTATCAGTTTGCAAAAACACAATTATAGATCTGAACATTGGACTGTAACATCTGGTAAACCAAGAATTACAATTAATAACAAAAAATTTTTTAAAAAAGCTAATGAAACTGCATTTATCCCTGTTGGATCCAAACATAGAATTGAAAATCTTTATAGCAAGCCTGTTAAAATAATGGAGATACAAACTGGTTTGGTTTTAAAAGAAACTGACATTGTCAGATATAAAGATATGTACGGACGAGTTAATTGATTACCAATTCTATAGGTGTATGATCAGAAGGTTTTATTTTTGATCTAGGTTTTTTATCAATATTTATATTTTTGATGTTATTAACAAGTTCATTCGATACTAAAAAATGATCAATTCTCATCCCATTGTTTTTTTGCCATGATCCAGACATATAATCCCAAAAAGTATATTCAGTTTTATCTTTATAAAAATAACGATAAATATCTCTAAAACCTAAGTTAATTAATGATCTAAATTTTTTCCTTATTTCTAATTTAAACAACGCATCATTTTCGTATTTGGTGTAATCAAAAACATCAATCTCTTCTGGAATTATATTAAAATCACCACCTATTATAATATTTTTATTTTCCTCCAAGGTTTTTTCAATTTTTTTTAAGAAAGAATTATACCAGTCAACTTTATATTTATATTTATCAGTACCTAACGGATTTCCATTTGGTGCATATACATTAATTAGTTTTATAATTTTAGATTGTCTTTTTATATTACCAACAATAATTCGAGATTGTTTTTTTTGATCTTTAAAAAATTCTAAGTCTATTTTTTCTATATTTGATCTTGATAGAAATGCAACACCGTTATAGCTTTTTTGACCGAAAACATAAGATTTATAACCTAAATTTTTAAAGTCATTAGATGGAAAGTTTTTATTTTCAGTTTTGATTTCCTGGAGCATCAAAATATCAGGTTTTGAATATTTTAAATAACTTAAAATATTTAAAATTCTAGCTCTGACTGAATTTACATTCCAAGAACTTATTTTCATTAAAATGAAAAAGATATACCACAACCACAAGAAGATTTTGTTTTTGGATTTGAAATCTTAAAAGATTCCCCTATTAACTCTTCTGCAAAGTCAACTTGTGAGCCTTTTAGTAATTCTAAAGAAGATTTATCAACAACTATGTTTTCATGTTTTAAATCTGTTTTTTCAACTTTGTTATCGAAAGAAAAATCATACTTGAAACCAGAACAACCACCACCTTTTACCGCGATTCTAAAAAATGTTCCTGTTGGTTTTTTTGAAAGCAGCTGATTAATTCTTTCCACAGCTCTTTTACTAAAATTTATTTCTTTAATCATTTTAACTGACTTTAATATAATATAATCCTCTTAATCAAATTATGCAAAAAAAATATAAAGAGAATCATTTAAAACCTTATGCAGTTAAATCAATTAACAGCAAAGGTCGAATTTATAAGGAAATAGAAAATGCAAATAGATCTCCTTATCAAAGAGATAGAGATAGAATAATTCACTCTTCATCATTTAGAAGACTTAAACATAAGACCCAAGTCTTTGTTAATACTGAAGGAGATCATTATAGAACTAGACTTACACATTCTATGGAAGTTTCGCAAATAGCAAGAAGTCTAGCTAGAACCTTAGGATTAAATGAAGATTTAAGTGAGACATTAAGTTTGTCGCATGATCTTGGACATACTCCCTTTGGTCATGCAGGGGAAGAGGCACTTGATAAATGTATGAAAAATTATGGTGGATTCAATCATAACTTACAAACTTTAAGAATAGTAACTACTATTGAAAATAAATATTATAAATTTCATGGTCTGAATCTGACAATTGAAACTTTAGATGGGTTAATAAAACATAATGGCCCTATAAAAAATATCTCTGTATATAAAAAAATTATAAAAAAAAATTTATTTAGAAATAAAATTGATTTTAACAAATTTCCATCATTAGAGGCGCAAGTAGCTTCAATTTCAGATGATATTGCATATAACAATCATGATTTAGAGGATGGTTTACGTGCTGATTTATTTACCATAAAAAAACTTAGCTCTATACCTTATATTTCTAAATTAATTCGAAAACATGCAAAAAATATAAAAAAGTTTAGAAAAGAAGTTATTATAAATCAAATTGTTCGTAGTTTAATTAATCTAATGGTAGTTGATGTGGTTAACACAACAAAAAGAAATTTAAAAAGCATCAATCCTAAAACAATAAATTCTATCTACAATCAAGATCGCTTGATAGTTGATTTTTCAGATAAAATGAAAAAAATTGATAAGCAAATTAAAGATTTTTTAAGAAGTAATATGTATAATCATAAAGATGTTTTAGTTAATACTAACAAGGGTAAAAAAATAATATACGATTTATTTAAATATTTAATAAAAAATCCAAGAAAGTACATTAATAAAAGACAACTTGTTAACAAAAATAAAAAAGAAAGAGTAATTGCTGATTTTATAGCTGGAATGACAGATAGATATGCAATTAATTTGCACAAAAAAATAAAATGAATTTATTTATATATTATCAAAAAATAATATCTAATAGTTTGAAAGATTTAGAAAGAAAAAAAGTTATAAAATTTTCCAAACAATTAAAAAAATTTAATATTGAGGTCCCTCCAAAAGGACAAAAGGGTGACTTATCATGTAATATAGCAATGATTTTAGCAAGTATTAACAAAACTTCCCCAATAGAACTTGCTACTATAATTAAAAAAAAATTATTAAAAGATATTGAAGAATTTGAATCTATCGAAATAGCTGGTCCAGGATTTTTAAATATTTCTTTTAAAATTTCATTTTGGAATAAGTATTTAACTCAAGTAATTAAATTAGGTTCTAGCTATGGATCCTTTAAATTTAGTAAAAAGAAATACAATATTGAATTCGTTTCCGCAAACCCAACTGGTCCATTACATGTTGGTCATTGTCGTGGTGCAGTTTTAGGTGATGCTCTTTCTAATTTATTGAGGTTTAACGGAAACAAAGTTACCAAAGAATATTATGTAAATGATTATGGAGAACAAATTAAAAACTTTGTCTCCTCAGTTTATTATAGAATTTTGGAAATCAAGGAAAATAAACCATTTCCAGATAATAAGGATTTATATCCTGGCGATTACATAATAGAAATTGCAAAAAAAATAATTGCAACAAAATCTATAAAAAAATTCAAAAATTTAAAAAAAATAAATAAAAAATTAAACTTTCTATCGTTAAAATATTCTATGCAATTAATAATACAAAATTTAAATCTACTAAATATAAAACACGATAATTTTGTTTACGAGTCTAATTTAATTAAAAAAAAATTAGTTTTGAAAATAGTAAAAAAATTGAAAAAGAATAATTTTATTTACAAAGGCAAATTAGATGCTCCAAAGGGTGAACAAACTAAAAACTGGAAAAAAAGAGAACAGTTGTTATTTAAATCAACTTTATTTGGTGATGATACAGATAGACCGTTACAAAAAAAAGATGGTGAGTGGACTTATTTTGCAGGTGATATGGCTTACCATGCAAATAAAATTTCCAGAAAATTTGATATATTAATAAATATTCTTGGTGCTGATCACTCAGGTTATATTAAAAGAATAGAGTCGGCGACTAAGGCAATTTCTAATAATAAAGTAAATTTAAAGTGTAAAGTATCTCAATTAGTAAAGTTATTTAAAAAGGGCGAGCCTTTTAAAATGTCAAAAAGAAAAGGAGATTATATAACCATAGAAGATTTAATCAAAGAAGTTGGAAAAGATTCAGTTAGATTTATGATGTTAAATAGGAGCAATGATGTTGAGCTTGATTTTGATTTTGAAAAAGTTACAGAAAAGTCAAAAGATAATCCGGTTTTTTACGTACAGTATGCTTATGCACGAATTAATTCAATTTTCCGAACATTAAATTTAGATTTAAAAAATAGTATTAAATTAAAAGATGATGGATTTATTCTTAATGAATATGAAATTAATATATTAAAAAAAATAGCAGAATGGCCAAAATGTGTCGAGTTGGCCTCAACAAAACTTGAACCTCATAGAATACCTTTTTACCTCTATGAGCTTGTTACATTATTTCATTCATATTGGAACATGGGCACGGAAAAAGAAGAGTTTAGATTTATATCTAAAAATAATAATTTAAATAGTTCAAGATTAGCTCTTTTACAGGCATTGTCGATTGTAATAAAAAACGGTATGTCAATATTAGGCGTGTCCACACCTAGCAAAATGTAATGTACAAGAAAATAAAAAATATATCTTTTCTAGCAATTTTTTCATTTTTTTTGTTCCTTATTGTAAAATATTATTTTTCTGAAGAAAACATTATTTTAACAAGCAAACTAAGATCCTCTCATATCTTAAATCAAAATATTAATAAAAATGATTTGCCTATATTAGAAAATGACACAAGAAATATTATTATTTATAAAAACGATATAGAGAACTTAAAGAAAAAAAAGAAAAAGAGATTTTGGGAAAAATTGATATCTAATAAAAATGAATAGAAAAGCAATTATTTTTGGTGTTAAAGGTTACAAATTATCTCAAAAAGAGAAATTTTTTTTGAAAAAATCAAGACCTTGGGGAATCATATTATTTTCAAGAAATATTAAAAATTTATCTCAACTAAGAAAATTAGTAACTGATATTAAAAAAATATTTTCAGATAAAAAATATCCAATTTTAATTGATCAAGAAGGTGGCAGAGTTTCAAGACTAAATAAAATTATTAATTTAGAAATTTTTTCTCAATATTTTTTTGGTAATCTTTATAAAAAAGATAAAAAATTATTTTACACAATATATCAAATATACATTAATAAAATTTGTGAATTGTTAAAAAATGTTGGGATAAATATAAATACTGTGCCTGTTTTAGATGTAACCAGATTAAATAAACCAAACTTTATTGCCGAAAGATCCTTTTCCAGTAACCAGAATCTTGTATCGAAACTAGGTAAACTTTGCATTAACCTTTATCAACGAAATAAAATAGCATGTGTTTCAAAACATATTCCTGGTCATGGCATGACAAAACTTGATAGCCACTTTAAAACACCGATTGTTGATATTGATAAAAAAAAACTTTTTAATAAAGATTTTAAACCATTTAAAATATGTAAAACTTTTTTTGCTATGACCGCGCATGTTGTATATACAAAAATAGATCCCACTAATACCGCGACTCATTCCAAAATTATAATAAATAATATTATACGCAAAGGTATTAACTTTAATGGATTATTAATATCTGATGATATATCAATGAAATCACTGAAATATAAAATTGAATTAAATGCAACTAAAGCACTGCAATCGGGCTGTAATTTAGTATTACATTGTAATGGGAATTTATCTGAAATGACTAGATTAATGAAAGTTATACCCAAAATTGATAATTTTACTAAAAAAAAAACATCACAATTTTATAATTTTTTAGGGTAAAGTTACTTATATGTCTTTACAAGAAAATCAGACATTAAAAATTAATATTGAAAATTATTCTGGACCTTTAGAAGTTTTATTAGATCTTGCTAAAGCACAAAAAGTAGATTTGACAAATATTTCTATAACTCAATTAGCAGATGAATTTATAAAATTTATAAATCAAGCAAAAGATCTTAATTTGGATTTGGCTTCAGAATACTTATTGATGGCGACATGGCTTGCTTATCTGAAATCAAAACTGCTGCTACCAGAAGATGATGAAGATGATTTTAAAGCAACTGAGGTAGCCAATAAACTAAAATTACAGTTAAAAAAATTAGAATTGATTAGAATGTTCTCTGATCAACTACTTCAAAAGAAAAGACTTGGTGTTGATATTTACATGAGAGGTATGACAGGTGGTATCAGAACTTTAAAAAATTCTAAATACTCAGTTTCTTTATACGAGTTGTTAAAATCATATTCTGGCCATATAATGAAAAAAAATTTCTTATCCATAAATATTGCTAAACTACCCGTATGCACAACTGAACAAGGTGTAGAAATAATTAGATCGAGTATGGATAAATTAAGTGATTGGAATAATTTACTAAATTTAATACCTTCAAATTTTAAAAAAAATCAACAATTGAAAAGATCTGGTGTTTGTGGCATTTTTTCTGGATCTCTTGAATTAGCTCGAGAAGGTATTATTAGCATTATGCAAAAAAAAAATTTTGATAAATTGCTCATTAAGGAAAAAAAATAATGAAAAAGGAAGATTTAAAAATTATAAAATTTCCCAGTAGTATTTCAAATCTTGAAAGACAAGTTGAAGCAATTTTATTTGCTGCCGAAGAACCACTTGATGTTGAAAGTATTAAAGAAAAATTAAAAACTAGATCTGATATTTCAAAAGTTTTAAGTTCTTTAGAAAGACAATATAAAAATAGGGGAATAAATTTAATTTGTATTTCAAACAAATGGTCATTTCGGACGGCTTCTAATCTTTCAAAATTTATGAAATTTCAAATAAATACAAAAAAAAAATTATCAAAAGCAGCCATAGAAACATTAGCAATTATTGTATATCACCAACCAGTCACGAGATCTGAAATTGAAGAAATTCGTGGTGTGGCATTTGCGTCTGGTACATTAGAAATATTATTACAATTAAATTGGGTAAGGCCTTCCGGTAGAAAAAATGTCCCTGGAAAACCTATTCAATATGTTACTACTGATGATTTTCTTAGCCATTTCAATTTACAAAAATTATCGGACTTACCAAATGTTGAGGAATTAACATCAGCAGGGTTGATTGAAAATTCAAATATAGATCCATCAATTTTTGGTACTGGAAAATTTTTTAAAGAGCAAATGGAAGAGAAAAAAGAGAATATATATTCAAATATCGACGATATGTTGTCTCGATCTCTTGATTTAAAGGATGAATAGAAAGATACCTTTGATAAAATAACAAAAATGTATATAATTTAATTATGAGCATAGGTTTTTGGCAAATAGCTATAGTTGTAGTTCTGGTAGTCTTACTCTTTGGAAGAGGAAAGATTTCAAGCTTAATGGGAGATGTAGCTAAGGGTATTAAAAGTTTTAAAAAAGGCATGAAAGATCCTATTCAAGATCAACCAGAATCTAGTTCATCAGAAGACGAGTCTAGCGAAGATCAAAATTCAGATAAAAAATAATTTGAGATGCCACAAATCGGATGGTTTGAAATACTAATTATAGTAGTTTTAGCAATATTAATTATTGGTCCAAAAGATTTTCCAATTATGCTTAAAAAGATAGGCTCATGGGTAGGTTCTTTTAGAAATTACTTTAGCGAAATACAGCGAGATCTTACAGATGTCGAAGATTCAATAGAAGACGAATTATCTTTCGAAAAAAAATTAAGGAACAAAATAAATAATAAAAAAGAAAATAAAGATGAATGAAGAAAAAAATAAACATTCAAGTTTTATTGAACATTTTTCTGAACTTAGATCAAGATTATTAAAATCAATTTATTATTTATTTGCTATATTTATTATTTGCTATTTTTTTGCGGAAAATATTTATAATTTTCTAGTTTCACCTTACGCCGAGGCTGTTAAAGACGATGATATCGACAGAAGAATGATTTTTACAGCTTTGCACGAAACATTTATTACATACTTGAAGGTAGCTTTTTTTGCAGCTTTTTTTATTACTAGCCCAATAATTTTGTCCCAGATTTGGAAATTTGTCGCTCCTGGTTTATATAAAAATGAAAAAAAAGCTTTGCTACCATATTTAATAGCAACACCAACTCTATTTTTACTTGGGGGCATGCTGGTTTATTACTTAATTATGCCTTTAGCAATAAAATTTTTTCTAAGTTTTGAAACAACAGCAAATATTGGAAACCTACCTATACAACTTGAAGCTAAAGTTAATGAATATTTATCATTAATCATGAGACTTATATTTGCTTTTGGAATCAGTTTTCAATTACCTGTTTTATTGAGTTTATTAGCTCGCGTAGGTTTTATTAATTCTGAATACTTGAGAAAAAGACGAAAATACGTGATTGTTTTAATTTTCGCAGCAGCGGCTGTATTAACACCACCAGATCCAATTACACAAATCGGTTTGGGAATACCTTTGTTAATTCTTTATGAATTATCTATATTATCTGTAAAAATTATAGAGAAAAGAAACAGAGATGCATGATATTAAACTAATAAGAAAAGATCCGGATCTTTTTATAAAAAAAATTAAAGAAAGAAATTCAGAAGTTAATATACAAAGTCTATTAAATTTAGATAAAAAAAATAGAGAACTTATACAAAATAAAGAGAAACTTGAGCAAGAAAAAAAAACTATATCCAAAAAACAAGACAAGAGTTTATTTTCCCGATCTAAAGAAATATCAAAACAAATTGAAGATTTAAATAAATCTCAAATTAAGATCAAAGAGGAAATTGATATTATAATTAGTTCCATACCAAATGTTGCTTTAGATGATGTTCCTATAGGGAAAGATGAAAATTCAAATAAAGAAATCAAAAAAGAAGGTTTAATTCCTAAGTTCGATTTTACTCCAATTTCTCATTACCAGATAGGTAAAAATCTTAAACTCATGGACTTTGATACTGCAACAAAAACATCAGGTGCACGATTTGTTTTTCTTAAGGGAAAACTTGCTCAGTTAGAAAGAGCCATTTCCAATTTTATGATAGATTGTCATACGAAAGAATTTGGTTATCAGGAAATATCACCTCCATTGATTGTGAATGACAGTACTATGTTTGGAACTGGCCAACTTCCTAAATTTGAAGAAGATCAATTTGAAATTAAATTAGATGACGATAAATCAAGAAAATTTTTAATTCCAACAGCAGAAGTAGTACTGACTAATGTAGTTAGAGATTCATTTTTAAAAAAACAAGAATTGCCACTAAGACTGGTCGCTTCTACAGCTTGTTTTAGAAAAGAGGCTGGAAGTTATGGAAAAGATACCAAAGGTATGATTAGACAACATCAATTTTATAAGGTTGAATTAGTGAGTATTGTTGAGCCTACTAAATGTCTTGAAGAACTTGAAAGAATGACAAATTGCGCTCAGGAAATTTTAAAGAAACTAAAACTTCCGTACAGAGTAGTTTTGTTATCAACCGGAGACATGGGTTTTAGTGCCGAAAAAACATATGATATTGAGACATGGATACCTTCTGAAAATAAGTATAGAGAAATTTCAAGCTGTTCATCTTGTGGTCAATTTCAAGCAAGGAGAATGAAAAGTAAGTACAAAAACGAAAAAAATGATTCAACCTTTTTGGGTACTTTAAATGGATCTGGTTTAGCTGTAGGAAGAACATTAATTGCGATTATGGAAAATTATCAACAAAAAGACGGAAGTATTATAATCCCAGAAGCATTAAAATCTTATATGAATGGACAGGAGCGTATAGATTAATTTTTATTGTTTATTTTTTTTTTTTAGTATAATCATAGTACAAATTTAGGAGATATTATGTCAGGATCAGGTTTTGCACAGTTCGTTCCATTAATACTTATTTTTGTTATTTTTTATTTCTTTTTAATAAGACCTCAACAAAAAAAAGTTAAGGAACATAAATTGATGGTAGCTGCTTTAAAGAGAGGTGATGAAGTAATAACTTCAGGCGGTATTGTAGGTAAAATTGAAAGAGTTTTAGGTGACGATAAAGTAGAAATAAAAATTTCTGAAAACGTGACAGTGCAGGTTGTTCAATCCACGATACAAAGTTTACTAAATAAGCCAAATACAAAGAAGTAAATAATTTTGTGTTATATTTTTCAAAAGCTAAATTAGTTATAATTTATTTTGTTATATTTTTTTTATCAGTAGTATCTATAGCAAATCTTTTTGAGAGTGAAAAAAATTTTTTACTATCTAAAAAAGTTAATCTAGGATTAGATCTGCAAGGAGGGTCTTATTTATTGTTGGAAGTTGACTCTAAACCAGCTTTTAAACAAAAAATGCAAGATAAGGTGGTCTCTATTAGAAAAGCTTTTAAGAAGCAAAAAATTAAGTATAAAAATTTAAAATTAAGAAATGAAATAATTAGTTTTCAGCTAGCTAACAATGAGATAGAAAAATTTGAAGCTTTTTTTCTTGATAAAGAGAACTCAATAAACAAATATTATAACAGATACAGGTCTTATGAAATGGATTATTCTATTACAGAAGATTCTGTAGCTATTAAATATTCCAAATATGGAATAATTGAAATAAAAAATTCTATATTAAATGATTCTTTAGAAATAGTTAGAAGAAGAGTTGATGAGGTTGGAACCAAAGAACCAACAATTGTTCGAAGAGGCAATGAAAGAATTTTAATTGAATTACCAGGCTTAGATGACCCTAATAGAATAAAAAAATTATTAGGAAAAACAGCAAACTTAACTTTCAGATTAGTTTCTGAAACTGAAGATGATTTTGGATCTGAACTTTTGCCTTTTGAAGATAGCGATGAAAAAATAAATATAAGCAAAAGGGTTATTGTAAGCGGTGATAATTTAGACAATGCACAACCACAATTTGACCGAACAACTAATCAAGCTGTAGTAAGCTTCACTTTTGACAGAGCTGGATCAAAAAAATTTGGTAGAGCTACCACTGATAATGTAGGTAAAAGATTAGCTATTGTATTAGATAATAAAATTATTAGTGCTCCTGTTGTTCGAGAAGCAATATTAGGTGGTAATGGTCAAATAACAGGAAATTTTACATTTCAATCAGCAACTGACTTAGCGGTATTATTAAGATCAGGAGCATTACCAGCGCCACTAAATATTATCGAAGAGAGAACAGTAGGTCCAGATCTTGGAGAAGATTCTATTAAGGCAGGCAGCATTTCACTTTTGATAGGGTTTTTATTAGTTATAAGTTATATGCTCTTCAAATATAAATTTTTAGGAATTATTGCTGATCTTTCATTAATTATAAATCTTATTCTGTTAATTGGTATTTTAACAATCTTTGAAGCAACTTTAACTTTACCTGGTATTGCCGGAATTATTTTAACTGTGGGTATGGCAGTAGATGCTAATGTATTAATTTTTGAACGTATAAAAGAGGAAATGAAAATTGAAAAATCAAACATACATGCATTTGATACAGGTTATAAAAAAGCACAATCAGCGATCTTGGATGCAAATATAACAACATTAATTTCTGCAATAATACTTTTTTTTCTTGGTTCGGGACCTGTAAAAGGATTTGCAGTTACTTTAGGCGTAGGAATTTTGACTACTTTATTTTGTGCTTACTTTTTTGCACGTCATTTATCATCAATATATGTAATGAAAAATAGAGACAATCAAATAGTATTATGATTTTTAAAATAGATAATGATATTAAATTTTCTAGTTATTATAAGAAGTTAAACATTTTTTCCTTAATTCTTATAGTTTTTTCAATTTTAGTCCTTTTTTTTAAAGGTTTAAATTTAGGTGTGGATTTTAAAGGTGGTACTTTAATTGAATTAAGAGTTGAAAATTCCTCTATTAATATATCTGATATAAGACAATCTTTTTTAAAAATGGATTTAGGTGACGTCACTGTAAAAAAATTTGGTAAAGAAAATGATTATCTTGCAAAAATTGAAGTAGTAAAAACTACAGATGAAAATTTTATAGAAAAAATTAACAAAAAATTAAATGCAGACTTAGGTTCAAATATTAATTTTAGACGAGTCGAAAATGTTGGACCAAAGGTAAGTGGCGAATTATTAAAAGCTGGTTTATTAGCAATATCACTATCATTAACAGCTATGCTCTTCTATATTTGGATACGATTTGAATGGCAATTTAGCTTAGGTGCAATAGCAGCATTAGTCCATGATGTAATAATTACAGTTGGAATATTTTCTTTCTTTGCTTATGAAGTTAATTTATCAATTGTAGCAGCTGTTCTTACAATAGTAGGTTATTCTATGAATGATACAGTTGTAATATTTGATAGAATAAGAGAAAATTTAAAAAAATATTCTAAGATATCAATTTCAGAAATATCTAATTTATCAACAAATCAAACCTTATCTAGAACATTAATTACTTCAGTAACCACATTATTAGCTTTGTTTTCTATTTATATTTTTGGTGGAGCAATACTAAAAGGTTTTTCATTTGCTATGATTGTTGGTGTTATAGTAGGGACCTATTCTTCGATTTTTGTAGCTACACCAATTTTAAACTACACAAACGTAAACCAAAAAACTATTTTAAAAGAAGATAAAGAAAATAATTAATATAAGTTTTGAGCCACAACCATTGACAGCAACATAGGTAGTGACAATAATGTATTTACCCTTGAAGTTATCATAGCAGTTTTTGCAGCATTTGGTTTTTCATCAGGAGAACATTCAACAATGCCAAGAGCTTTTTTTTGATTAGGCCAAATGATAAACCAAACATTAAAAGCCATAATCAAACCTAACCACATTCCAATACCAATTGCTGTATTTTTACCACCGCCGCTTCCTATACCTAAAGCTAGAGCTTGATGAACATATCCATTTAAATATGCTACAATTAATCCAGTTATAATTGTTGCTAAAGCAGCCCATCTGAACCAAAAAAGAACTGCTGGCGCTATTACCTTACCAATAGCAGGTTTTTGTTCATCAGGAATTTTTGGCATACTTGGTATTTGTACAAAGTTTAAGTACCAAAGTAATCCAATCCACATAATTCCAGCAAGCACATGAAGATATCTAAATAACCAACTCCAAAACAATTGATCAAAAGCCCAATCTCCACCACCCACAAATAATCCTATAAACAATAAAACAGCAAGAATTGCTGATAAGTGAATTGTCTTCGAAAGAGATTGTAATATTGAAACCATAATTAAATTATACCATTTTTTCTAAGAAAACTAAGCAGTTTTTTTTAATTTGCTGCTCATAATGTTTCGTAAAAAATCACCTGTATAACTGCCGTTTATATCAGTAATTTTCTCAGGACTACCTTCTGCGATAATACGTCCGCCATTTATTCCACCATCTGGACCCATATCAATGATCCAATCAGCAGTTTTTATTACATCAAGATTATGCTCTATAACAACTACTGTATTTCCTTGAATGACAAACGTTTGAAGAATTTCCAGTAGCTTTTTAATATCATGAGAATGTAAACCAGTTGTTGGTTCATCTAAAATATACATAGTTCTACCAGTTGATCGTTTAGATAGTTCTTTTGCTAATTTTATTCTTTGTGCTTCGCCACCAGATAATGTAGTCGCTTGCTGTCCTATTTTAATGTATCCAAGCCCAACTTTTTTTAAAGTAAGTAGTTTAGATCTTACAGCAGGTATATTTTCAAAAAAATTGCAGCCTTCGTCTACAGTCATATTTAATACGTCAGCAATATTTTTTTCTTTATATTTAATCTCAAGTGTTTCACGATTATATCTGCTACCCTTACAGACATCACATGCAATATAAACATCCGGTAGGAAATGCATTTCATAAGTTATAACACCATCACCTTCGCAAGATTCACATCTTCCACCTTTAACATTAAATGAAAATCTCCCGACTTTATAACCTCGAGCCTTTGACTCAGGAAGTCCAGTAAACCAATCTCTGATTGGACCAAAAGCACCAGTATAAGTTGCTGGGTTAGATCTTGGAGTTCTTCCAATAGGTGATTGATCTATATCAATAATTTTATCAATTTGTTCTACTCCTTTATAATTTTTAAATGGTTGGGGCAGTTTTCTAGATTTATTATTATTGAGCATTAAATTTAATGCGTTGTATAAAGTATTTACTATAAGAGTTGATTTTCCACTACCAGAAACTCCTGTGACACATGTAAAAGTACCTAATGGTATTTTAAGATTTATATTTTTTAAATTGTTCCCTGTAGCACCTAAAATTTCCAAAAATCTACCGTTTTTTGCAGATTTTCTTTTATTAGGAATCGGAATACTTTTCTTTTTAGATAAATAATTTCCAGTAATACTATCTTTTGTTTCCATTATTTTTTTGATTTCACCTTGAGCAACTATTTTACCCCCATCAACACCAGCCTCAGGACCCAAATCTATAATGTGATCTGCATTTTCCATGGTTTCTGTATCATGCTCTACAACAATAACAGTATTACCTAAGTCTCTAAGTCTTTTTAGAGCATTAATTAATTTTACGTTATCTTTTTGATGTAACCCAATTGAAGGTTCGTCTA
>MDTE01062566.1_pt1 | contig 15568 bp, 13 predicted proteins | sample 811231 | NCBI WGS metagenome assembly MDTE01 (sample SAMN05326651, study PRJNA326480) | marine metagenome | isolation source: seawater | place: Indian Ocean: Red Sea | collected 2010
AGATCTATATTAGAATATCATTCTTTGGGACAAATTTGGATTCTTAACGGAAATAAAAATAAATCTGAAGTTTTGTCAAAAATTTTTAAATATTCGGTAGATACGCTTAATATTAAATTAGAAGAGTTTCCAAATATTAAAGGTACAAATCTCTTAGCAAATAAATACGATTTTGAATTTTATGAAAAGTCAAGATTTTATGGAGTAAATTTATTTCTTAAAATTTTATTAGACAAATTGCTTTCACTAATTTTTTTATTGATTGCCTCACCACTGTTAATTCTTTCAGCAATTGCAATTTACTTTGAAGATGGTTTTCCTATCTTGTTTACTCAAAATAGAACTGGTTGGGATGGTAGAAGGTTTAAAATTTATAAACTAAGATCATTAAAAAAACTATCTTTTGATAAAACTTTACAAGTCACAAAAGATGATAATAGACTTTTAAAAATCGGTAGATTAATTAGAAAATATAGTATTGATGAACTTCCTCAATTTTTTAATGTATTAAATGGAGATATGTCAATAGTAGGTCCTAGACCTCATATGGTTGAACATGATATTCACTATTCATCCTTATTTGATAACTTTTTAAAAAGACATAAATGTAACCCTGGATTGACTGGATGGGCACAGGTCAATGGATTGAGAGGAGCTACACCAAATCCTGAGATTATGAAACGTAGAATGGAATTTGATTTATGGTATTTGAATAATTGGACAATTTTTTTAGATATTTACATAATAGTTAAAACTTTTTATGCTTTATTTAAATATAAAGGAGATTAGTTATTCGTTTATCTATTCTGAAAATTAATTGATAATTCTGAATTGTATAAATCGTCAATTTTTTTCACCATCAATTCAATTGACCATCTTGATAAATCAGTATTTTTTGCACCATTAGTTAGATTACTGAGAATCTTACTATCATTTAACAAATTCGAAATTGCATTGTACAATCCATCTTTATCTCCGATTTCATAGAGAAATCCATTAATGTTATTTTTAATAACTTCATCTACCCCATATATGTTAGAACAAACAACTGGCTTTCCTGAAGCTAAATATTGCAACATTGCACGAGATAATCCTTCTCTTTCTGAATTCATTACGCAAATATCGCTTAAAGCAATAATTTTTTCTGGACATTCTACAAAACCAGTAAAAATTATTTTATTTTCTAGATTAAGTTTTTTACATAATTTTTTATTTTCCTCAAGTAGTTCACCATCTCCAACCAAAATCAATATAGTATTTGGAAACTTCTCTAATATTTTATTAAAAGTTTCAATGAGCTCTTTGTATCTTTTTAATTTTTCAAATCTTCCTACTCTAACAATTACCTTAGAAGAAATTAATTTTATATTAGTATTTAAGTAATTTTCGCCTTCATGCTTTTTAGCATTTTTAAACTTATCAACATCAAAACCTGAAAAAATGACATGATGATTTGAAAATGTTCCAATTTTATATTTTAGATAAATATTTTTTGTGCCCTCACTTACATTAATAAATTTATTTGTTATTAAAGACGTAATTTTTTCTATAAATATATATAATTTTTTCTTCATAAAGTTTTCATTAACAAAAGGTAAACTATGTATAGTATGAATTATCAACTTTATGTTACATAACCAGGCAGCAAATCTTCCTATAACACCTGCTTTACTGCTATGGGTATGAACCACATCAGGAGATATCTTTTTAATTTTTCTTTTCATTTCAACCAAAGCTAAAAAATCTTTGACTGGATGTATTTCATTAATTAAATTTTTTATGACAATTAAATTTACTTTCTTATCTATTTTGTCCAGAATTTCTTTGTCTTGTTCTCTTCCAGTGAATAACGTTACATCATCACCATTTTGAACTGAATAATTACATGAAAAAACTGTATTTTCATCAGCACCTCCATTCATTAATCTAGTAATAATATGAATAATTTTTTTTTTTTTCATAAAGCATATTAATTTTTTTTATTTATTTTCCAAAACTATACGTTTTAAAGATTCAGTATAAGAATTTACATTTTGATATAAAAATTTTTTCGCATTCTTAAAGTTTTTATCTAAAGGTCCATTTTCATTAATATATTTATAATCTAAGTTATAATTATTGCTTTTATTTAAAATTAATCTTCGGTTCTGATCTAAATAATACTGTTGTTCACCCACATTTGTTGTGATTAAAAAACAACCTGATAATAAAGCTTCTACTATTGTAATACCAAATCCTTCATAACGGCTTAAACAAAAATATATTTTTGAATTAGTCATCATTTTAAGAACTGCTTCATTTGTGAGATTTAGCTCATAATTAACATCACAAATTAAATGAAGTTTTTTTTTTAATTTTTCAAGATCAATAATCTTATTTGAATTATTGGTAATTACCATTATTTTGGGTCTCGAGAAGTATTTTTCAGAAATACATCTGCAGAATTTTTCTAATTCTAAAAAACCTTTTTGCTTAGTATTTGTGCCGACAGTGATAAAATCAAATTCTCTGTTTGACCAATCTTTAATATCAAATTGTTTTAAATTATATTTATTAAAAAAATAATTAATTATTCTTTCATTATTTACTGATTTTGCATTATATGCTTTAGCTGTAGAGTAGCTATCAAATACCTGTTTGTCAGCTAAGCGTGTTATTTTTGTATTAATTAAATAACTAATTATATTTGTATATCTTGTATTATGTAAAAAAGAAATCCAAGTAACATTTTTTGATAAATATTTTACTATCAATGAAATAATATGTGACATCCATAAAGAAGATAAAATAATGTAATTTTTTTCAGCTTTGTTTTCATTTATTATTATTTTAATAGTTTTAAAAAATTTTATAATTTTAATTATAAAATTGTCGTGTGGACGAAAAATAAATTTGATTTTGTAATCTAATTTACCATCAAGTTCTTTCTGTGCTAGTTTTGCTCCTATTTCAACACCACCAACAGTGTCCGCGTGGATTAAATGAATAATTTTAATATCTTGCATTATTTATTTTATATTAAATTTAAAGATTATATAAACTTGAACAATCAAATCCTTGATTTTCTAATGAGCATAAAAAAACGAGCAAACAAGCGAAAAAAATGTCCAATTATTCTAACTTTTTTCGTATACCAGTACCAAGCATAAAAATTGAAAATTGAGCTCATGTAAGAATGATTTTGGATTAAATATTTTTTATGTTTCTTAATTAATTGTTTTCTTGATAAAAAATCTTTTTTAAGGGTTTTATGACTACCATATGTAATGTATTGGGTCATAAGAGACTCGTTGACACTTATAAAATGATAACCCTTCATAGCAGCCCTTATCCATAGATCTATTTCTGCACCTCTTTTAAATTCTTTATCAAAACCATTTAAGTTTTTTAGATATGAAACTTTTGTGAACATAGTACCAGAACCTAGGAGACCCCAACAAAATTTATCAGACTCTTTTTTAATTTTTAGGAGATGGTGTGCTACTACCAGTCCAAACGGTTCTGGAGACTTTCTTCCAATTCCATAATTAACAAATTTTTTATTTACACCTTCTATTGAATTAACATTACGATTTGAAAAGACAAAAAACTTACTTTCAGGATACTTTGATTTATACTCTTGAAATCTTTGATATTGTTTAGTGATCCTATTTGTTTGACTTTCATCGTCTCCGTCAAAATAGACAAGAAATTCTCCCTTAGATTTCTCGATTATTAAATTTTCGTTAAACGCTAAACCTTTATTCTCATTATTAAAAATTATATTAATTTGAGGATACTGAGATTTTAATTTCGATAAAACATTTTTTGAATCATCGGTTGAATAATCATCTATTAAAATTATTTCTTTGTTTTTCCATTCCTGATTAATAGCACTAATTAATGCTCTTTCTATCGTTTTCTCACAGTTAAAACATGTTAGACCTATAGTTACTAGAGGAGGATTTTTCATATTTTTAATTTAACAGGATACATATTTATTATACATAGTGAGTATATAATGTTATTCAAACAAAAATGGATAAAAATCAATCACCTATAAACATATTAAAAAGAGTATATTTTCATTTAGAAAATAAAAGAAAGAAGCACCTATCAGCTTTGTTTATTTTGTCAATTTTATCTTCACTAACTGAATCAATTTCAATAGCTATTTTAATTCCATTTATAAATATATTTGTTAATCCAGATACATTTATGACCAATATCTCTTTAAAATATTTGTTTAACACCTTTAATGTAAAAAATGATGAATTGCTGGGTGCCATATCTATTTTATTTATATTAATTGTAATTTTTAGTGCAATAATTAAGATAAGTTTTATTCATTTTTCTAACAGATTAACAAATACTATTACAAGTGATTTTAGAATTAAAGTATTTGATTTTTTTATTAATCAAAATTTTAGCTACTTTGCATCACATGGTTCAAATGAAATTATGATTTCTTTACTTAAAAAATCTAAATTTACATCTCAGCTTATCATGAGTTCGATAAATATTTTGAATTCAATTTTTATCTCAATTGCGGTATTAAGTATCTTAGTTCTCTTTGATCCATTTAACACTATCATTATTATTTTAAGTACAGCTTTATTTTTTTATGCAATATTTAAAATTCAAGCAATTAAGGCTTTTAAAGTAGGAGAAGAATTAAACAGTAAACTTCGTTTTTTAGTCGACATATTTACAAATGCTGTAGGTTATTTACCTGAAATAATCATTTACAATTTAAGAAATTTTTACTCAAAAATATATAGAAATTATTCCAAAAAAAATGCACAATTAAACTCTGATCTTGCTTCTATTCCGCAGTATGCAAAACCATATTTTGAAACTTTTATAATTGTTTTTGTTGTTGCTTTAATATATTTTGGAAATTTAAGTGAAAAATCAATTGTTACAAATATTTCTTATTTTGCAATATTAGCTTTTGCTGCCCAGAAGTGTCTTCCTTTAATAAATGGTATTTATAAATCATCTATTGTCTTTAAAGGCTCTATTCCAATAGTTATAGATACATTAAATATCTTGGATAACGCAAAACATAATTCAAGAATATTAAATAACTCAGTTGAAAACAAAAAAATATTACCTTTCCAAGATAAAATCAAAGCTGAAAATATAAAATTTCAATACAAAAGAGGCTTACCTTATATTCTTAATGGCATTAGTTTTGAAATCAACAAAGGTGATAATGTGATAATTAAAGGCAAGACAGGAACTGGAAAAAGCACATTAATTAATATTTTATTGGGACTTATTAGTCCTTCAAATGGGAAATTAATTATAGATGATGTTGAAATTAATGAAAATAATCAAATGGCGTGGCAAAAAAATATAGCACTAGTGCCACAAAGTATTTTTTTAAATGATGCATCAATATTAGAAAATATTGCATTAACAGAAAATCCCAATGAAATAGATATGGATAAAATTATACAAAGTACAAAGATAGCCCAAATTGATAACTATATAGATACTCTTCCAAAAAAATATAATGAAAATTTAGGAGAAAGAGGTGTAAAATTATCAGGAGGACAAAGACAAAGATTGGCTATTGCAAGAGCGTTATATAGAAATGCGAACTTAATAGTTTTAGACGAACCAACAAATGCCCTAGATAGAGAGACTGAAAAAAAAGTAGTAGACTCAATAACTAAATCAAAAGCAACAATTATAATGATTTCTCATAGTGATTATTTATTTGATAAATTTAACAAAGTAATTGACCTTAATAAATTTAAGTAAGTTTTTTAATGAGTTTTTACTTAATTATTTAAATTTTTTCTTATGATATCAATAGCATAATCGCTTGTAAGATAATTATCGCAATGATTTTTGTGGTTATCGCAGTCAAAAGAAAAACAAGGATAGCAACTTAATTCTAAATTTTTTTCAATTAAAACGTTATTAGAGTATTTAAAAGCGTCCATTGTCAAAAAACCAATATGTATTAAGAAATTTTTTTTTTCAAAAGCAGAGGCCATATGATTATACATTCCTTCCATACATACTAAAAAGTTAGAACTATATATTATATAAGCCAATTCTCTTAAAGAGATATTAAAATATTTTTTATAAATGTTTTCTAATTCATACTCACCTGGTCTACCAACTTGTATCCAATTTATTTTGTCAAATTTATTTATTATGTTTTGTATTCTTTCATGGCCCCAATTTTTACTTTTGGTATAAGTTTTTTTAGCTTCTGAATGTATTACTGCAAAATTATTTGGTAAATCTAATTTTTTTCTAAATTTTAATATCTCATCTCTTGAAAAAAATATTTCGTTTTTAAAGTTATCGAATTTTAAATTCATTTCAAAATGAAAGCATGCGGCATGTGCAATATGAATATTTCTTGGATAAAATTTCATAAATGAATACTTTTCTGAGTCTTTGATTTGATTCCTGAAAGATTTTATGCTTTCTCCTTGCAAAAAGTTTAGCATCCTTAATAAAATATTCTTATTAATAAATTTATTTAAATCCAGCAATTTATAAATTTTTGGGTTATTCAAAAATAATTCAGGATAATTTGAAAATACAATAATCTTAAATTTCTTTTCATAAATTTTTGAAATTACGCCAGTCATATATAAATGATCACCAATAGCGTTTCCGTATCTATAAATTATTAAATAATTGAATTTTTTTAGTACATTATTAACTTTCTTAATGAAAAAATTATAAAACTTTTTGGAAAAAGTTTTTAATTTAAGCATTTGTACTAATTTTTTTTTCAATTAATTTTGAAGTACTATAATCTTTTAGTTTTTTTATGATTTTTACTTTACCACGATTTTTTGTAACAAAATCATACCCCACAACCTCCTCGAGTTTATAATCTGAACCTTTAAATAAAATATTGGGTATAATTTTCTTTATCGTGTTAATTGGTGTTTTTTCATCAAAAGAGATAATATCATCCACACAGGATATTAATTTAATTAATTCTATTCTCTTTGATAGCTTAATTCGTGGTCTATTATTTCCTTTTAATTTTCTAACAGAATTATCTGAATTTATTAATACTAAAAGTTTATCACACTGTTCTTTCGCTAACTTAAACAAGTGCAAATGTCCTGAATGAAGAATGTCAAAACATCCGTTAGTAATTCCAATTTTGAATTTAGCTAATTTCCATAATTTTATTTTCAAATTTAGTGTGGTTTTATTTTCAATACAAAATTTACCTAAAATATTTTGAAATTCTTTAAAACTTAAAATCGCTGTATGTTTTTTCTGTACAATCTTGATGCAAGCGTAAGATGAAATTTTTAAAGATGAAATGACATCAATTTTATTAGAAATTAAAAATGAAAATAATGCTATAAAAGTATCACCAGCTCCAGTAACATCGTATACATTCACACTTTCTTGAGAAATATTAATGTTTTTTTTACTTTTAGAATAGATAGTGATACCCTTAGATCCTTTGGTAACTATAAAAGCATCACACTTAGTTTTTTTAATTAATTTTAAAATAGATTTTTTATTTAATTTTAATTTTTCATAATCAAAAAAATTATTAAACTCTGTTTGGTTAGGACATATAAAATTTGAACCCTTATATACTTTAATGTTTTTATTTTTTGGATCTGTAAATATAATTTTATTATTATTTCTGAAAATTTTAATTACATTTTCAATTAAAGTTGGTGTCAAAAACCCTTTAAAATAATCTGATATTATTAGAGATTGAAATTTATTTATATTTTTTTTTATAAACTTTAAAATTTGTAATTCGTCTTTTTTTTTTAATTTAGAATAAGTTTCATCGTCTAATCTGCAAAATTGATGATCATTTTGCACTATTCTTTTTTTAATTGGTGATGAATAGTCTTTATCTAATATAATTTTAAATCTAATTTTATTTTTTTTTAATAATTTTCTAATTTTTTTTGATGCTGAATCATTTGATAGTTTAGAAATTAAAAAAGGTGAACCTCCGACAGACTTAATATTATTAGCCACATTTGCTGCGCCACCTAATAAATCCATAGACTTTATAGGCTTTAATACAGGCACAGGTCTTTCTGGTGAAATTTTTAAAACATCAGTTGTTTGGAAAATATCTAAAAAGATATCTCCTAAAATAAGTATGTCTTTATTAAAATTTAATTTATAATTTGTCATCATTGGTGTTTATAATAATATACAAAAGTCACTAAATATAAAAAAATAAACTATAAAATGAAAAGAATATATTATTTAATTTTAACATTATATAGAATCCTTAAATATTTATTATCTGATACAAAAAGATATGCAAATATTCTATTTTTCGTTTTGATGTACCAGCCGAAAAAAATACTTGAAATTGGTGTTTATACAGGGAGGAGAGCAAAGGAAATGATAGATGCTGCAAAAGTATTTAATAATAAGATTGAATATTTTGGTTTTGATTTATTTGAAATGATGAATAAAAAAATATTAAAAGAGGAAATGAGCAAAATACCCAATTCAAAAAAAAATATTTATTCAAAACTGAGGAAAAGTGCCAAAATTAGATTATTCAAAGGTTACACCGATAATACTCTTCCGAAATTAAAGAATACAAAAGTAGATTTTATATTTATCGATGGAGGTCACGCAGTTAAAACAATAAATACTGATTGGATTAAGTGTCAAAAATTTATTAAAAAAAATACTATTGTTGTGTTTGATGATTATTATTTGAATGATAGTCGTATAATAAAAAAATTTGGTTGTAATATTGTTGTAAATAAAATTTCAAAAAAATTATTTGAAAAAAGATTATGTAAATTAACAGATAGCTTCTATTCTAATTACAATAATAAAGTATTGCAGTACAAAATGTATTATGTAAGAAAAAAATAAATTTACATTGAATTTTTAAACATAAATTTTGACATTAGAGCTTTAATATCAAGTTTAAATAGATGTTTTTGAAATGAATTATAGCTTGATTTTGCCATATACCTCTCTCCTGATAAAAGTGAAAATGATCTATCTTTAATTTTATTATTCAATGGAAGTAAATTAATCTTATTTTCTGAATAAAGAAATGCCTCGTAGTTATATTTTTTAAGCAATTCAATGGTATCTTTATTGAAATCACTTGCTGAACCAAAAGGTATAGAAAAAACTTTTGAGTTTTTAATATTTAATTGATTAATGAGTTTTTCGTTTTCAATTATTTCTATTTCTTGTTCTTCTTTTGAAAGTGAGGACATTACATAATGATTATATGTATGATTACCATAGGATATCAAAGGATGACTTTTTAGTTTGCTAGCATCCCTTAACGTAAATCTCATTCTTTCAGGAGATATTTTCTTCCATTGAAAATATTTGTCTAAAACAGTATCTATTTCTTTACTATTACACTCAAAGCTTTTTGTCTGTGTATAAAAATTGCTTGTAATTATTTTTTTTTCATTGAAAAATTTTTCATCAAATTTTAAAAAATCTTCAACTAAATCAGAATTTATTATATACCTGATTTTGTCTCACCAAAGAGGTTTTTCAGTAATGGTCACTCCATTTAAATAAATTGTACATGGTACATTTAACGTTTCTAGGACTGGCAAGGCTTCTAGAAAAACACTATCATAGGCATCATCAAATGTAACAGCTAATTTACCAACTTTGTTTGATTTAGTGTTAAATAAAGTATCAACACTGACTATATCAAAATATTTTTTAAACCAATGAATTTGTTTATAAAGAGTTTCAGGATCTACATTGTGTAAGCCTTTTTCCATATTTATTGGAATATTTCTGTACGTTGCGTGATATAGTAAAATATGTGAAGAAAACAAAGGTTGAAATCTATTAAATAATTTATACATCAATTTTTTTTCCGTTGTTTACTAAATATATTTCTGACTGAGAATTGTTTTCAATATTTTCAATCGATTTAAATATTACATGCTTCTTATTTTTAAAATACTTGTAGGCAATATAATTATTCCAATCACTATTAAAAAAAAGATTTCCTTTCATCCATTGTTCGATGGAGTTTAAAGAATTCTTCTCAATATATCCTATACTTTCGATAACTTTTTTTGCTCCCAATTGGATACATTTACAATTTATTGTTCCATAGTTATCGTTTTCATTTAATTCAGGTTGACAAGTAAAAAAAATATTTCCTGAATCTATACCTTCAGATAATTCGTGAACAGTGACACCAAACATATTGTATTTTTTTTTGACGATAGGCCACAAATTTGAATAGCCACCTCTAAAATATGGAGATAACCCAGTGTGTAGATTAATAACATGTTTTGCAGAATTTATAATTTCTTTTCCTATTAAACACGTCCCCATCACCAATATTATATCAGGTTTTAGTTCTCTAATTAATGACACATAGTAGGGATTGTTTATATTGGAGTATTCAGGTTTAACAGAAGTAATTAATAGATTGCTATATTGCTTAAGAAATTTTTTTTTAGATCCGTTAAAAAATAAATATTCTGCTTCATCTTTCTCTTTGATAAATTCGTTTCCATAATTTCTAAAATAAATATTTAATAATTTATTTTTAAGATAATTTATAAATTTTTTTTTTTTTAAGATTTTAAAGAACTTCTTTTTTTTGTTTAAATTGTTGTATATATTTTTCCCCCCAGTAAATACTCCTACAACATTATTTGTGTTCTTAATTACTTGATTGCAGAAATAAAAATGACGATCTTTATCGTGAGTTAAAATAATGATCCTCATATTATTTTGATCATATAACAGATATCATTTAACAACTCTATAATAAGAAAAGTATCAATCAACAAATTTTTTTGATAATTTGCTTCAAAAATATAAAATTAAAGACTTATTTGTAATAAATAATTAATCTAATGATAACGAATTTATCAAACCAAAAAAATTATAACTTTATATTTGTAATTTTAATATTAAGTTTATTTTTACATGTTAGATTTTATACACCGCTAGTAATTATTAGGCCATTTGATCTTTTAACCGTGATTATTTTTCTATTTTTTTTTTTTAAAGAAAATAAGGGTGAGCAAAATTTAAGTTCTGGATTCTATAATTTATTTCCTTATTTAATTATACATGCTTTGTTAGCTACTTTTATTAGTATTGAAAATTTCTTAAGGGAAACAATTCAAGTATTATTAGTTTTGATGTTTGCATACATTGCATCAAAGATGAAATATAAAATTGAATTTAAAAGAATTATTTTTTATTTATTAATCGGCTCAGCTGTAATAATGGGATATGTTATTGTTTGGCATTTATCAAATAATGTTTGGACAGGCTGGAAAAAATTGCCTGATTCAAGAATTCTATACACTGTTTTTTCAGTTTTTTTGTTTGCGTATTTAAATATAGTTAAAGAAAATGAAATAAATAAAGCTAAGATATATTTTATTTTTTCACTTTTTTTTATAATTCTATTGTTCTCTGGTGAGAGAAAAGCCTTATTGGTTTTTTTATTTTTATTCTTAATGCATTATGCTTATGGCTCTCCATTTAAAATAATTATTGGATTAATTTTAAGTTATTTTTTTATTTTATTTTTATCAAATAATATTGAAAATAATTATATATCCAGAATGCTTCAAAGCATTTTACAAATTGCTAAGCCTGGTGACGTTGATTCAATTATTCAAGGAGCAATACCACAGGATATAATCTCATATAGCAATTTACAAAGAGCATATGTATTTGATTTTTCAAAAAAATTAATTTTAGAAAATCCATTTTTAGGTATTGGAACTAATAATTTTGTGCCAATATTAAAAGATGAATTTTATTATCTCCCAAATTCATGGATACAGGGAATTCACAATGAATTTTTAAGAGTATGTGTTGAAAATGGATTATTTGGATTAATATTGTATTTAATAATATGGATTAAAAGCTGGTCAAATACTAGAAAGATTTTAACAATAGCTAAAAAAGATGGATTTATAAATAAAAGACAATTTGTTTTCATTTTATATTCAATCTACGTGACAATGGCAACTTATGTAGGAACAGAAGCTTCAGCTAACAGATCATTTATAATTTTGGTTTTTATATCTATCTTGCCCGATTATCTTAATCACTATTTTACTTCAAAAAAAAATAATAACATTCATTCATCTATTAAGGTACTTTAATTGATAACTTTTTTATATTATGTCTAAAGTTTCAGTTGTAATTCCTACATATAATAATGCTACTTTTATAGAGAAGTGCTTTAAAAGCGTAGTATCTCAATCATATTATAGACATATTAAAGAAATTTTTATCATTGATGATGGATCAACGGATAATACATCTAAAATTTTAAAAAGATTAAAAATAGATTGTGATAAATTGGAGGTTATTACTACAAAAGGAATAGGTTTATCTGCATCGAGAAATATAGGAATAAAGTCATCCTCTAGTGAATTTATTGCTTTTCTAGATGGAGATGATTATTGGACAAAAAACAAATTAGAAAATCAATTGCAAGCTTTTGATATAAATAAATTAATTGGTCTAGTATATGGTGATTATTTTGAATTTGAAAATCAAGATGCTTCAGATAGTCATGCAGTTTATGTGAGATCTTTAAATAATTTTAATGAAAATCAATTAGTTGAATATTTTTTAAAAGACGCTCCAATTGTTCCTTCTACAACTATTATAAGAAAAAAAGTTTTTGATAATGTTGGCTTGTTTAATGAAAATATAAAAACAGGAGAGGATACAGAAATGTTTCTTCGAATTGCAGAAAAATGGAAATTTTTCTATGTCAAAGGCACTGATCTTTATAAAAGAAAAAGAAAAGGCCAGATGTCAGAAAAACTAGAGAACCTTTTTAATGATCAAAAAAAAATTACTAATGATGCAGTTTTGCGAAATCCATGTTTAAAAAAATTTTCAAAAAAAAGAGAATCTTTTAGAGCATTAAAAGTGAGCATTGATCTCCTTTTTAGACATAAAGATAAAAAAAGATCATTTATTTATTCTATAAAATCAATATCATTAAATATTCTAAACTTAAGGGCGTTAACAATATTATTTTTATTACTTTTACCAAAAAAAATTTCAAAATATTTATATGACTTAGCAAAAGAAAAAATTTATCAAAGAAGAAAAAAAAGTGATTAATAATATTATATGATAAAAAATAATGAAATATCTACTGTTTTTATCCTTCATAGATTTTTACCTGAAAGTTTTGGCGGTGCAGAAAAATCATCTTTGAGATTAGCTTGTGATTTAAAAAAAAAGAATGTTAATACTATAATACTTGCTCCAAAGTTAAAAAAAAAAACACCTTCTGAAAATTTTGAAAATAATATTTTAGTTAAAAGATTTAAAGTTAAGCATGAACCTAATTTAGGTGGAAAAAAAATTTTTTCATTTATTTTTTGGTCTTTAAAATTAATTTACTGGTTATTTAAAAACTCAAAAAAGTATGATATTGTTCATATTATTCATGGTAGATTACATGCCATACCTGCGATATTTGCTGCGAAAGTTTTAAATAAACCAATAATATTAAAACTTGGAAGAGGTGGTTCAAAATATTTTGATTTAAATGTTGTTAGAAAAAAAAAAATATTCGGCTTTTTTTATTATAGATATATTAAAAAAAATGTTACTGCATGGATTGCTAATAGTAAAATAATCGTTGATGATCTTAAAAAACATAATATTCGAGATGAAAATATTTACAAAATTTATAATGGAATTGATATCAAAAAAATAAGAGTTAATAAATTTAGAAGCAATAAAAATTTTATTGTAGTAGGAAGACTTGATGAAGAAAAATGTTGCGATCAAATTATAAATGTTTTTTCTAAGATTCCAGAGAATTTTAATGTTAAATTACATTTCTTGGGCGATGGCTCACAAGAAGAATATTTAAAAAAATTATCAAAAAAATTGAAACAATCTCATAGAATTTTTTTTAAAGGTCCTATAACAGATGTTGATAAAGAAATTATAAAAGCAGATTATTATATATCAGCATCTAGTTCTGAGGGAATGTCCAATTCACTTTTAGAAAGCATGTCTTTAGGTGTACCAGGTTTGGTTTCAAATGTAAGTGGTATAGATGAAATTGTAATAAATAATAAAAATGGTTTTATTTTCGAAATGGGTGATGAAAAATCACTCTATAAGCAGATAATTAATTCAATTAACTTTTCAGAAGCAGATTACATTAACTTATCAAGATCTGCATCTGAACATATTATTAAAAATTTTTCTATCGATCAAATATCTGCAAAGTATACTGACCTTTATTCTAGCTTGTTAAGAAGAAATTAAATTTTCGAAGCTTCAACAGTTAAACTTTCTAATTGTAAAAAATTTTCTGGAAGTCGTGTATCATTTTCAATATTTTTTAATTCTTTGTCATTACTCTCATTAATTTTGAAAAATTCTATCTTTTCAAATCCTGCCTCTTTTAGAGAATTCTCTATTGTTTGTTTATCATAAATAAATTGATGACCCCAACTTTGAAAATAATTATTAATTATTTCTGTTACATTCCCCCCTTTTAAATTGTATGTCTTATAAGACCATTCTATATAATCTTTTTGTGTTTGGTCGTACCGGTTTGAGTTTAAATAAAGATTGATTAAAAATTGTAAGTCAGGAGTTGAAATTCTTATTTTACCACTTGATTTTAACACACGATAACTTTCATTTAACATTTTTAAACCATCAACGTAATTAATATGCTCAATCATATGCTCACTAAAAATGTAGTCAAAAGTGTTATCATTAAAAGGAAATTTTTTTGTCACATCTACGACAGGCATGATAGTTTTATTACCAATATCGGTATTAAGCCAATTTTTTATTTTTCTATTCCCCGCACCAATATGCAATTTTTTTATTTTATTATTTTTAAAGTATTGATTAATCATTAATCGATTAAGTACTAAAGATATAACCTTTATAATTAATATATAAATTTTTACTAAATAAAATCGCATAGAATTTGATTAATATAACAACAATAGCCGTGTAAACATATAAACAAATTTATCAAATTAATCTTATTTTTTGATCATAAAAAACAATTTTTATTTTTAAATAATCTCATAAGTATAATTTATTTTTTAATTTTAAATTATTTACTATAAAATTATTTTGGAAATAGTAATTCTTATTAGTTAATGATAGCATTAAAAAAATAACAATCTTTAATGAATTTTTTTTTAAATCTAATAATTTTTTTGATTTCATTATTTAACATTTGGAAATGTAAAAAATCTAACATTACTAAAGCTACTTATTTTATAATCAAAGATACAAAAGAATTAATAGATTCTAGAACTACTAAATTTACAAATTTGAGGAAGAAAGATTTACCAAAGAGTATTAATTTTGTAAGATCAGTTTCATATAGACTTAGTTTTAAATCAATATTAACTTTAAAAAATATAATAGTATTAAATTCTATATTTGAAATAATCTCTAAAAAAAATAAAATTTTAAATAGAAAAACATCTGAAACAAATAAAGAATATTGTAAAATTTTAGAAAAACTGTTTCGATTTTCTAATATAAAAGAATTTGAAATGATAGATGACTATAGAATGTTGCCTATATTTTTGCCCATACTCAATAGACTGAA
>MDTE01138227.1_pt1 | contig 15568 bp, 8 predicted proteins | sample 811231 | NCBI WGS metagenome assembly MDTE01 (sample SAMN05326651, study PRJNA326480) | marine metagenome | isolation source: seawater | place: Indian Ocean: Red Sea | collected 2010
CAAATCGAAGCGGAAACGAAATGTCCCTGTAGTCGGATATGCGCGGGTGTGGAGAGGGCTCCAGGAGGTCTTCCGCATGTACTTGCTCTTCTTCAACAACATCTGACATATCATGAATTGGAGCACTCGGTACTCTATTCCGGTCCAAGAGATCCCGCAGCTGGGTTATCGTCATCTTGCGCGTGTGCTCCTCAATAAGTCCGTGTAACTCCGTCCTATTGGCAACACGCAACGGGTTCGTCGTGAAGCGCTCGTCGTCCTTTAACTCCTCGAGTTCGAGTGCCTCACATAGGCGGCCAAAAATACCGTCGTGGCCAGCTGAGATCATCAACTCTCCGTCCCTGGTTTGAAACGCTTCGTACGGTGCAATCATAGAGATGCCAGTGCCCATGCGACCTGGAACAACACCACTCGCGAGATATCCCTGGATGTGATAAGAGACCCATCCAAGTGAGGTTGCGAGTAGTGAGGATTCTACATGAGTTCCCTCGCCAGTGCGTTCCTTCTCTTGTAATGCAGCTAAGATGCCTAGGGCAGTAACAATACCAGTTCCGACATCAACGACTGAGCCTCCAACCCTCGCCGGCTCACCATCGGGATACCCTGTTAATGACATGATACCGGTGTAGGCCTGTATTAAGGGATCGTAGCCCGGTCGCTCCCTTAGCGGGCCTTGTGATCCGTATCCAGTAACAGATGCGTACACTATGCCGGGACGGCGTTGGCGGATCTCTTCATATCCAAAACCAAGATCATCAATCACCCCTGCCCGGAACGCCTGCACAAAGATGTCAGCTCGGTCCACGAGGCGCCCGAGCACATCCTTCCCATCATCAGATTTCAGGTCGAGGACAATACTGCGCTTGTTACGATTAAATGCGAGAAAGAGTGGTGATTCTCCTTCCCAAAATGGTGGACCCCATTGTCGAGTGGGATCACCTGTTAGTGGCTCCACCTTGATGACGTCAGCACCAAGGTCCGCAAGAATCTGCGTGCAGTGAGGACCTGCAATATTTTGTGTGAGATCGACCACGCGGACACCTGTGAGTGCCCTGGACGAATCATGTTCGAGCGATGCTTGCCTGTGCGTAGTATCAGTCATGGTGGCGCCAAGATGCCTTGACCTGGCTAGAGGCAACAACCCCAACCCAGAAAGAATAGGTGGATCCCTGATTGCCGTGTGGGACTCACGGTCGCACGTTCTCTGTCTATTGTACCACTAGCCACAGAACCAAGCCGGAGAATCATCGTGCGCAACATCGCCCCTACCTTTACAGCCTTAATATTGGCTTTTCTCGTCCATGTACCCGTCGCTTACGCACAGGTACCTAACACAGTTTTCCTTGATGAACTGACATGGATGGAGGTAGCGGACAAGATTGATGCAGGAACAACCACGATCATCGTCGCTACAGCTGGAACCGAACAGAACGGACCACATATGGTCCTCGGAAAGCATAAGTTCATCATAACCGAGACAGCTGAGCGGATTGCTCGCGAGGTTGGAAACGCTCTCGTCGCCCCAATCGTCACTTATGTGCCAGAAGGAACCATTGAGGGCATCACGGGGAACCGACAACGTGCAGGCACGATAACGCTTCCCAACGAGCATTACATGAAACTGCTTGAGTACACAGCTAGAAGCCTCGCAGGTGGTGGCTTCACAGACATCGTTCTCATCGGTGATAGTGGAGGAAATCAGCAAGGAATGGAGACTGTTGCTGAAATGTTGAACGAGGAATGGTCAGGTAGCCCGGCGCGTGTCCATTTCGTTGGTGACTACTACTCGGGTCATGGCTTTCGAGAATGGTTGCAAGAGCAAGGTCACACCATGGAGGACATAGGAAGCCATGCAGGAATCACAGATACCTCGCAATTACTCTATGTAAATGCCAAGCACATACGGACAGAAAAACTAGCGCCGTTCGGTGGCTTTGAAGGAGCTGGTGTGCGGGGTGACCCAACACAGGCATCTGTGTCTTATGGACGAGTGGGCATCCAGCTAAAGGTCGACGCAGCAGTCCGTCAGATACAGGAGTTGATGTCGGGCCGACGCTAGCCCATATCGTCACTTCAGAATCAACGACGGTGTAGATCAAACCAGTCAAAGATCTGGTCCATAACTTCGGCCACAATCGCTACGTGATCTGTACCCTCATTTTCTACGTAGTGTAGGGACGGCATCCCAAGAGCCTGTGCCGCTTCATGAAAGTTCCGCGCGCGTTCTACAGGTACAAGTGCATCGAGTTCACCCTGTGCTATGAACAGCGGCATTTCAGGTGCCTTAGCCAGGTCTTCCGCTGATCCGTATCCGGCAATCGGGGCAAGCGCAGCGAATCGGTCTGCATACTCGAACCCAATGCGCACCGTCCCTCCACCTCCCATTGAGTGCCCCATCAAGTATGTTCTGGTCTCGTCGATCGGATAGACCCTCTGCACAAGATCAAGAACATCGATCACATCCTGGGCACTAGCGTCACGGTACCCGCCATACGGACCACGGCCATTTACGGAAGCAACGATATAGCCACGATCTCTGGCATTCTCCTTAAACGTGCCATCAAAGCTCTCCATAAAGGTGTTCTCATCCCCACCAGCACCATGTAGTGCGATAACCAGCGGATAACTCTGGCTTCTGTCGTAGTTATCGGGCACAAACAGTCGAAATGGTACGAGCTCCCTGTCGACTGAAGACCGGTAGGCGAAGCGCATGTCTCCACTACGCGTACTGAGCGGATCTCGCCCTGATCCAAGGTCGTTGATGAACTCCTCGGCAAGCTCGATCTCTGAATCAAACTGCATCGGCTCTACCATCAAGGTGCCCTGCTCAAAGATCTGATTCATAATGACTGGATATCCCATATAGGCCCCGGCTAACCATTCACGTCGTCCGCGCTGATACATATCCAGATGCCAGAGTACAGTTGTATTGGCGAGTGCCCGGGATGAACTACGCCCTACCTGGCGGCGCAATTGTGGACGACGACTGTCGAATAGCATCGCCGTGATCCGCTCCTCGAAAGCTTCAATCACATAGATAGACCTAGAGGTCCTCACGATCGGATCAGAAGCATCTTCCTCCCATAATGAATACTCAACTAGATAACGGCCTGAATCAGCTTCGCGCGGTATAACAACTTCGGTCGAGACTGCAGCAAGCCCTTCAAGCATAAGAAGATCCGACTCGTATATTGGTTCTTCTGATGGGCCTAGGAATCGAACTTGCACCGCATACCGACCCTCCAGAGGTACTTCATGCTCATATAGTGACGCGATTTCGACAGGTACGGTCGCGCCAGGCTCATAAAGTTTTCCCGCCAGATTTATGTCGAGGATTGAGGCCACTTCTATACCCTCGTCCCAGGCACCCAAATACATGCGTGCCATACCTTCAATCATCGTCTTATAGAGCTCTACATCGTCACCAGCATTCCCAAGAGCGGAGACACGTTCACGCACTGCCAGAAGCTCTGGTTGCATCTCCTGTTCACTAAATGGCACAAAACGATTCCTAAAGATCAGCCCCAACATCGATAAATCACTGGAAGTAACCTGAGCAGACACCGGGGATACCGTTTGAGGCTGGAACCAAACGGTAGCAAATACGATGATGAGTAGCAGGGTTCTCATGGTCAAAAAAAGTAGAGGTCCCTGCGCTAGTGCGCGACGGTTATGCTCACCTATTGATAGCTAGAGACTATTACGCCTCAAGACGTAGTGTCCCGACATGTTATCAAAACGAAGTTCTGCGATCCGCTCACCTTTCCGAACGAAGGTGAATTCCTGTGATCCGCGATTCCAGGTAAGATCACCCCTATAATTAGGCTCAAACTTCGAAGCCTGACCCATCTTGAGTTCGAGCCTGCCGTTATTGACGGAAGCAATCACAGAAAGCTCTGTGCCTCTAGCAGGTCCTACATAAGATCCTGTTAATTCCTCTAGGTCACCACCGAAAGGTGCTGCCGCAGTGTCCTCAAAGTCCCCTAGCACTGTTTGTGCGAGAGCCTGACCCAGCGCCCCAGGACCCGGAGCACCGGTAGAATTTTGAAGAACCACTATGATCAGGTCGTCATCCGGATAATAACGCCCATCTGAAGTGAAGCCATTAATGCCGCCACCATGGGCGATAACTTGATGGCCACCCTGCTCTGCGACTGTAAGCCCCATCGCGTAACGAACCCTTGTGCCGTCCTCAAGCGGAGCAGGCGTAGTCATCGCCTTATATGATGTAGCGCTGAGCAATCCACCACCGTGCAAGGCCTGGTTCCAAGCCACAAGATCGCTAGTGGTGGAACAGAGCGATCCCGCTGCGTAGGGCCAAGTATGATCAATGTAACCCTTCCTGATCACACGATTTGGCTCTGTGACGTCGTAGCCATGGGCCCTATTCGTCCTCACTACAGTCTCACTGCAGTAGTATGAGTCGTTCATCTCCGATGGATCGAAGAGTCGTCTCTCTATAAAGTCCTCATAGGACTCTCCTGATACTTCTTCAATGATAAGTCCGAGCAGGAAGTACGCAGAGTTGTTGTATATCAGAGCCGTGCCCGGTTCGAACTCGAAAGGCTCATTCTCTACCATACGGACAAGCGTATCCCGCGGAAGTTTTGATGTCCTCAGTTCTCCGAATATTGGCATCTCGGTGTACCCTTTGATGCCAGAAGTGTGATCTAAGAGGCGACGTACTGGTACGCTGTAACCCTGCGTATCAAAGTCTAAATAGTCTGTTAGGTCCGCATCGAGATCTAACCTTCCTTCCTCAACTAGAAGGAGAGCAGCTACAGCAGTAAACTGCTTTGTAATGGATCCGATTTCGTAACTCGCATCTGGAGGTGTTGGCACACCCCACTCTAAGTCAACGAACCCGTAGCCCTGCATAAGAAGTGTTGCACCATGCTGTACTACAGCAACCGAAATACCAGGTACTGACTCGCTCTCCACATGGGCGCGAGCAGCCGAATCAAGCGCCGCAACAAGCATCTCTCGATCTGAGGATTGGGCTCCGACACAACCAGTCAGTACACTAGATAAAACACAAGCTGTGAGTGCCCATGCCCGCATCACATCCGGAATTGTATACATCGTTGACTGGGAGAAACTCACCACCACTCTTTCTGGACCTCTTCCAGTACCTTGCTTCCAGGACAAAGGTCAGCAAACGGAATCTCCACGAGTGGCCCATCCACTGTGTTCTCGAATCCGTGCATGTCAGCCCCAGCCTCTTCAAGGTAGAGGAGACCAGTAGCGATTTCGCCCCGGGACCCTACGTCGGCAAGATAATCCAGAACCGCCCGACGATCCGTTGGGTCATATTCATCAGCGACCTTGTGAAGCTTCACCACACTCCCATCGTGCATGGTGATACCCTGCACAGAACCCTCTGAATACTCTGCCGTGATCTCAGTGCGGAGTGGGACAAAGTCGGTCTCGATCACTTCGTGCATATGTGAACGTGTGTGGGCATAACTCTTTGTGGATCCCTGATGGTCGTTGAAGGTGACGCAAGGTGATATCACGTCTACAAAAGCAAATCCACTGTGGCTTAGTCCGGCCTTCAGAATTGGGACTAGTTGATCTTTGTCACCCGAAAAAGATCTCGCAACGAATGTCGCCCCAAGAGACAGGGCCGTATTAACAGGGTCTATCGGCCCCTGTTCATTTGCCATGCCACCCTTAGATGTACTTCCAATATCTGCCGAAGCCGAGAACTGCCCCTTTGTTAAACCATAAACACCATTGTTTTCAAGCACATAGAGCATGTTCACATTGCGCCTGATCGCATGGCAAAACTGTCCCAGTCCAATTGAGAGTGAGTCTCCATCCCCTGAAATTCCCACGTATAACAGATCTCGATGGGCAGCATTAGCACCGGCTGCGACTGAGGGCATTCGACCGTGTACAGAATTAAACCCGTGCGCCTCACTGACAAAATAAGCGGGTGTCTTTGAAGAACATCCGATCCCCGAAAGCTTAGCAAGCCGATGTGGTTCGACATCTAGTTCGAAAAAAGTCTGAACAAGAGCAGCAGTCACAGAATCGTGTCCACATCCTGCGCAAAGTGTCGACATCGAGCCTTCGTAATCCCGTACCGTGAGACCTAAGGAATTGACCTTGAGTTTCGGATGACGGGCTGCAGGCTTCTTGATATAGCTCATTGTAAGACCTCCGCGCGCTCCCGGGTAAGGAAGGGAGTGACACCTTCGATGACATGGCCCTTGCTTAACGGTTGCCCGCCATAGTAGCGGACCGACTGGAGCTTTTCCCTGGCACAAGATGTCTCAAGCAGAATCAAGTTCTTTAACTGCTCATCCCGATTCTGTTCGATAACTATCACAGTGCTGTGGTCCTCAAGAAACTGCTCTACCGCCTGATTGAACGGAAATCCTCTGATCCGGAGGTAGTCGATCTCTATTCCCTCAGTGGCCAATGCATCACGAGCCTCTAAAACGGCCCAGTGGCAACCACCGACTGAGATGATGCCAACACTCTTCCCTCCATCAGTCTCAAAAATCTCTGGAGCAGGAACGTGGTCAGCTGCGGAATCAACCTTTGCCAAAAGCCGGTCCATAACTTCAACGTAGGCATCCGAGTCCTCAGTGTAACGGCCGTACTTATCGTGGCCAGAACCCCTAGTGAAGTAGGAGCCCTTGGAGTGCACACCAGGCAGCGTACGAGCAGCAATATGGTCTCCATCCAAATCTAAATAACGGTAAAAGGTTTCAATTTTTTCGAGTTCGTCGGCGTCTAAGATTTTGCCGCGATCAGGTACGAAAGAATCGTCCCATTCCAACCTAGGGATCATCCAGTCGTTCATACCAATATCTAGATCTGACACCACAAACGTCGGTGTCTGGAATCGTTCCGCGAGGTCGAATGCTTGAACAGAGAATTCAAAGCACTCCTTAGGGTCAGCCGGAAATAGCACGATGTGTTTCGTATCACCATGTGAAGCATACGCGCATAACATGAGGTCGCCCTGTTGTGTGCGAGTAGGCATTCCAGTAGACGGCCCAGTCCGCTGTATGTTAAAGAACACACATGGTATCTCGGCATAATAAGCCAACCCAATAAATTCGCTCATAAGGGAGATACCCGGGCCCGCTGTAGGTGAAAATGCGCGCGCGCCCATCCAACCTGCCCCGATCACCATCCCAGCAGCTGCGAGTTCATCCTCTGCTTGGAGGATGCAGAAGTTGTTCTTACCTGTGTCTGGATCAACTCGGAAGCGGCGGCAATACTCTGTGAAACCGTCCATGACAGAAGTGGCAGGTGTGATCGGATACCATGCACCCACAGTTGCACCAGCATAAACGCATCCAAGCGCGGCAGCCGCGTTGCCGGTGACCATCACGCAGTCCTTCGTCTTGTCCATTGCTTCGAGGCGGATTGGAAGGGGACAATCGAAGTGTTCTAGAGCATACGTTTGCCCTAGCTCAATCGCGTTAAAATTCGCGTCCATCAGATGCTGCTTAGAAGCGAATTTTTCTTGTAGCATACCCTTCACTACATCCATATCGATATCAAGCAATGCCACAAGCGCACCAACATACGTGATGTTCTTCATGAGGATGCGGATACGTGAGCCCTGAAAATGCTCAACGCACATATCCGCAAGAGGTATTCCAAGAAAAGTCACATCATCTCGGCGGAATTCGTCATCGAGCTCACGACTGTTGTCATATAAAATCCACCCCCCAGAAACGACCTCCTCAATATCCCTGGCATAGCTCTCTGGGTTCATTGCAACGCCAAGCTGGAAGTCTGGGCTCCTCGCGGTATAGCCGTCTTTATTTACTCGGACTTCATACCAAGTCGGCAAACCCTGGATATTCGACGGAAACACGTTCTTACCTGACACGGGGATACCCATACGGAATAACGCTTGCAGGAGTAGGCCATTTGCGCTGGCCGACCCTGTTCCATTAACCGTCGCGATCTTCAGACCGAAGTCGTTGACGCCGTAATCGCTTTCTCTGGCCAAGATTGATGTCCTGCGTAGGGGTTCAGGAGGTCAAACTGCATCATATCCCACGCCGCTGTGGGACAACGTTCAGCACATAATCCGCAGTGGACGCATAGGTCCTCATCCTTCACCATAATGCGACCTGTCTGCGGAAGTGATTCAGAAGCAAAAATCGCCTGATCCGTATTGTCAGCCGGTGCCATAAGTCGCTGACGAAGATCCTCTTCTTCACCGTTGTGTGTGATTGTCAGACACGTTACCGGACACACATCAACACACGCATCACACTCAATACAGAGGTTAGCCGTGAAATCGGTCTGGATATCACAGTTAAGACACCTCTCAACCTCACGTACAGTTTCTTTCAGGTCGAAACCCAATTCGGCTTCAACCTTCATGTCGGACAGCCGTTTCTCTAAGTCCGCATAGCGCATCTCAGTGCGCAAAGCCGGGTCATAGTCATTTGAATAACGCCACTCATGAATCCCCATCTTGGTCGAGACTAGATTCATCCCGTAAGGCGGCCGATCCGTGACTGGAACTCCTCGACAGTAATTGTGGATTGAAATTGCTGCCTGGTGTCCATGTTCTACTGCCCAGATGATATTCTCCGGGCCCCAAGCAGCATCACCACCGACGAAAACACCTTCTCGAGTAGTCATGAATGTGGCGCGGTCAACAACAGGCATGTCCCACTCTCCAAACTCAATACCGATGTCGCGCTCGATCCAAGGAAACGCGTTGTCTTGCCCGATCGCTAGCACAACATCGTCTGCTGGAATGAAGGTTTCCCCATTCTTTGTGCTAACGAGGCGTCCCTTTTCGTTCTCCTCCCATTCCACTAGGTCGAAGATCATCCCCTTTAACTGGCCGTCCTCAATGACGAAACATTGAGGAGAGTGATCTACAAGAATTTCAACTTCTTCGTCTTCGGCGTCTTCGAGTTCCCAAGGGGACGCCTTGAAATAAGGCCGGCTCTTCCGGGCCATGACCTTGATATCTTTTCCACCTAGCCGCTTTGAACTCCGGCAGCAGTCCATAGCCGTATTACCGACACCAATGACGAGAACCTGCTCCCCAACTGAATCAATATGTCCGAAGTGGATCGACTCAAGCCACTCGATCCCTATGTGAATGTTTGCGCTCCCTTCAGTGCGGCCAGGTATATTCAGTTCCTTGCCCTTAGGGGCACCGGTACCAATGAAGTATGCGTCAAAGTCACCTTCATCCAGCAATTCTTTGAGGCTATCAATACGATGGTTATAGTGGATCTCAACTCCCATATCGAGAATCATGTCCATTTCTTCCTCAAGAACTTCAACTGGGAGTCGGAATGATGGGATGTTGGTACGCATTAGACCTCCAGGCTTCGGTAGCGCCTCGAAGATCGTGCAATGGTATCCTAACGGCATCAGGTCATTGGCTACCGTAAGTGATGCCGGGCCCGCACCAATCAGTGCAATTCTCTTCCCATTCTTCTCTTCGGCTGCCTTCGGGAGCAGGTGATCAATTTCACCTCTGAGATCAGCAGCAACTCGCTTGAGCCGACAGATCGCTACTGGTTCATCCTCTACGCGAGTCCGACGGCAAGCTGGTTCGCACGGCCGATCACAGGTCCTGCCAAGAATGCCTGGGAATACGTTTGACTCCCGGTTAAGCATATACGATTCGGTATACTTACCATCCGCGATTAGACGAATGTACTCAGGCACATTGGTGTGCGCCGGACATCCCCATTGGCAATCTACAACCCGATGGTAGTACTGCGGATCCCGGGTGTCTGTGGGGTGCATCTATGCTCCCTCTCTAAGAGAAAGTGCATCCCGAGAACGGAGAATCCGTACAAACAGGACGCACATAAATGCCATGATTGCAGCAGAAGGGCTTGGTCCGCAAGGAGGAAGTGATAACATCCATATATCTTCTAGGCTGCTTGCATACGCTGATCATCTGGATGAGATACTTCTCGCGAGTGTGGAGACCTCCCGTGCGACCACCGACACTGCAGCAGAGCCCGGCGTTTCTTCGGCCTTCACTTGCTCCAAGAGACTCTTGAAACGGCGCACATTGCGACCCTTATTCTTCAGTAATGCACGAGTCGTCTTCCAAGGCTCATCACTAGATTCCTGTGTTAGAACGGCAACGACTAGCCGCCGATGAGCACGAGCTAGGTCTTCAGATAGCACCCGTGCAGCTCGCTGCTCCCACTGGTCGTCGCTTGCAGCAGCAAAGCTGTTGCGGTGCAACCACGGTAGATCTAACTCCTCTGATATCCTGTAGTAGGCTCTTGCAGTGTCGAGCACATCAGCTCCGGTTTCGCGCGCGATCTCGAGGATATCAAGCATTTGATCAAGAAACCGGAGCGTCATCAGTCGCTCTGAGAATGACTCATCGGCTCCTACTTCTCGTATCTCACTTACACGAGCAGCGAAAAGATCTCGCTCTTCACCTGCAACTACGTCGCCGAAAGAGTCCCTTAGAGTTGCGAGACCCTGGAGGTTTTCTCCAACGATAGTCTCAGAAGACAGTTCTTTATCAATATTCTGTAGCACCCACCTGGTCGTACGCTCCAATACACGACCTAAGCCCAGAAGCCATCGGTATGTGATACGGGGACTAACCTTACTCTGCTGATTCTCAATTTCCGATAGTAAGGCCCTGTGATCGGATAATCGTGAGGCAATCAGCCATGCATTCACGACCTCCTTCGCGGGGTGTCCGGTATCACGGACAAGCCGATTCACAAAAGTTGACCCCATCAAATCAACAAGATCATTTGTCAGTTGGCTTGCAATGATTTGGCGTCGAAGACGATGTGCTTCTAAGCTTTCCTGGCCAGCAGCAGCAATCGCCGAAACTGGAAAGTACCCGAGCAGATAACTCTCGGTGACTGCGTCATCAGGCACTCGACTCCTCAACAACCTGCCCATCAGCGAGAGCTTAGAGTAGGCCAGCAGAACGCATAACTCAGGACGAGCCAGAGCATGCCCACTCTCCCGGCGCTCTACCAAAGCATCGGCGGTCGGTAAAGCCTCAGAGTTTCTGTCTAATTCAGCTGTCTTCTCAAGGGCAAACATCAGGTCACGGAAATCATCCACAGACTCTCGTACCCGCAATTCATCAAGCGAGATTGCGAGACTCTGAGAACGATTATTCTGAAGTACCGATGCAGCTACAGACTCAGTAAGTTCCTCAAGGAGTTCATTTCGATCAGGGACTGAAAGCGACCCTGATGCTACTCCATGAGCAAGCAGGATTTTGAGATTGACCTCGTGGTCAGACATATCCACCCCACCCGAGTTATCGATCGCATCAGTATTGATCGCTCCCCCGAGGAGGGAATACTCGACCCGCGCATCCTGAGTGAATCCAAGATTCCCCCCCTCACCCACGACTTTGCAGCGCAAGTCGGGGGCATTAACTCTGACGAGGTCATTCGGTGGGTCACCCGCATCGGGATCCGTCTCTGCAGTTGCTTTAACGAATGTTCCGATACCTCCATTCCATAGAAGTTCGACCGGGGCCTTAAGCACCGCTTGGACAAGGGATTCCCCATTAAGTGACTCGGAGTCCTCGTCTGAAATGCCCAAGGCCACCTGAGCTTCAGAGGTGAGGCCAACCTCTTTAGCGCCCCGGGAGATCACCATCCCTCCCTTACTTAAGTGCTTCGGATCATAGTCCTCCCAACTTGAGCGCTCCATCCCAAATAATCGTTTGCGCTCCGCATACGATGTCGACGGATCAGGATCGGGATCAATGAAGATATGCCGGTGATCAAAGGCTGCTATGAGCTGAGTCTGTTCGGACATCAGCATGCCATTCCCGAATACGTCCCCGCTCATATCTCCAATGCCGACCGCGGTAAACGGCTCTGAATCAATATCTTTACCCATTTCGCGGAAGTGACGCAGAACGCATTCCCAAGCGCCACGGGCTGTGATTCCCACAGCCTTATGGTCATATCCGTTTGACCCCCCTGACGCAAAAGCATCATTCAGCCAGAAACCGTATTCCGTGGAAATCGTATTTGCCTCATCTGAGAACCTCGCGGTCCCTTTATCTGCCGCGACCACCAGGTAAGGATCAGCACCATCGAACGCGACCACCCTATCGGGTGTCTGCACCTTTCCTTCAACGAGGTTGTCAGTGATGTCAAGCATCCCTCGAATGAGAGTTTCGTACTGCTTCTTGCCTTCCTCAAATCGTGCTTCGGGTTCATCGGGAAGGAGTCGCGGCACAAAACCTCCCTTCGAACCTGCAGGCACGATCACCGCATTCTTCACCATCTGCGTCTTAACAAGACCGAGGATTTCAGTCCTATAATCATCCGGCCGATCGCTCCAACGGATTCCACCGCGAGCGACACTTGCGCCTCGCAAGTGCACACCTTCCATACGAGCAGAATGTACCCAGACCTCATAAAGCATCTGCGTGCGCTGCAAAAATTCCAAGCTCCGACAAGAAAACTTGAATGAGATGTAGGGCACCCCACCCGACCGGCAAGTCGGCTCACTACCACCGTGACGATAGAAATTGGTGCGGACCGTGACGTTGATTAGCTCTTCTAGCCTGCGTAATGCTCGATCGTCAGCGAGTGCCGAGACACGCTGAAGAGACCTGAAGAATGCTTTCCGGCGCTGGGCAACCTCGGCGAGCCGTTCCTTTTTTGTTGCAGAGGAATCTGGATCAAATTTTATCGCGAATAACTCGAAGAGTTCTCTGGCGATACCGGGATACTGAATAAGCGCTGCTCGAATTGATACACGACTTGGAACGACACCAATCTGGAAGGCATATCCAAGGTATCCCCGTAGCACATCCACTTCACGCCAGTGAAGTCCAGCAGACAATACCAAGGCATTCAATGAATCACTGACTACGTCCCCAGACCTGGAAGCGAGGATGATCTCTGATAGAAGCTCACCTCGATTATCTACAGCAAGTTGATGTTCCTCGTGGTCTTGCACCGCAAAGATGTAGATCGTGGCCGAGTCTTTCAGTAGCTCAACTTCATAGGGGTTCGCAGCGATCACGCGAAGTCCAACATCTTCAAGAATTGGCATGAAATCGGACAAGATTAAGCGCTCGCCAAGTAGGTACACCTTTAGCTCGGTCGCACCTTTAACTCCGGCAATAGAAGTGGACACTCCGCGATTCGAGAATGCGATTGAAATCTCACTTCTGTCAGCCCTCATTGCCTCCAAATGAAGGGCGTCTTCAGCAGCGATGACCGGGTCAGTGGCCGCTTGATATTCAGCGTTGAATGCTTGGCAATAGAACTCTGAAAGCTCTACCGCTTCTTCTTGTGAGACGAACTCTTCAAGGCCATCACGCAGCTTGTCCGACCAAGTTCGTAGTAGTCCGCCAACTAGTTCCTCTAACTGGGCAGCGCCCACTTCACCTGTGCTGACCTCAGGTACGGCGATATAGAAATGGAGTCGAGCTTGGCCTCCTCCACTCATTGCTAGGTGCGAACTCAAGCTCTGGCCGTGGAGCACCCGCAGAAGTTCTTCTTCTATATCTTCCCGAACCTCAGCAGAGAAGCGGTCTTCTGGTATGATCACCATCACCGTAACACCGCGCTCAAGTATATCCGGTCGTAACGACACATGGACATGATCGTCGTGATATGAATTCAGGATCGATCGAACGTCACTAGCCAAGTCTTCTTCTGCAGAGATAAGCAGCTGACCGGTAGGGATCGAGTTGAAGATCGTGGAGATCTCTTTATAATCGTGCGACCCTTCTTCTGCCCCTGCTTCCTTCAGGACTTGCGACAGTTTCTTGCGCAGGATCGGCACGTTTTCAGCATCTTCCGTATATGTCTTAGATGTAAATAAGCCAACGAACCGATGTATCCCTACGAGCCGGCCATTCTCGTCCAGTTGTTTGATGCCGATGTCATCCATACGAGCGATACGATGGACGGTAGCCCTGGCGTTCGTTTTGTTGATGACTAGCGCAGGACCATGCTCGATCAGGTTCTGCATCTTCTTGCCCAACTCGGCAATTGGAACAGGTTCGGAAAAACGTGATCGTTCTTGGTCGCATAGAATACCGAGGCCCGAATTCTTCCGAACGACTCCGTGCAGTTTTCCACCTGGACCATCGACAAGATCGTATCGCCGGTAGCCAAGGAATACGAAGCCACCGTCCCGCAACCACCTAATGAAGTCCTGAACCTCCGTGATGTCAGTGCCATCATATCCTGAGGCTGTTGCATTTTCATCCAGGGCGGTAATCACAGAATTCGCCGTATCGAGCATAGACTCGAAATCATCGGTAGCCCGCACCACGTCACTCAGATTACTGCTGAGTTCGGCTTCCATACGAACGAGTTCATCGGGATCAGTCACTCGGGTAACTTCACAATGGACGAGTGATTCCCGTGTCGTACCGTTCCCTTTGAGCTGAACAGCCACCACATCACCACCGCTGTCTCGGTCTATATCGATTAACGGGTAAACAATGTGATCAATGGCAAGGTTTTGGGTTTGTAAGTATTCACGAATCGTGTCGATGATGAACGGTCTCTCGCTCACGTTCGTACGCACCACCGTGACCAGATTATCCCAACTTTCGCTATCACCCTCAGGATTCGTAATTGAAACATCCACTTGGTCAGACTTGGAGGAATTGAGAAAGTGGAAGCTCTCGGACACCAGGTGCACTAATTCCTCGCTACTACGCCCGGTGAGAAACTCAGGCGGAGCCTTAGAGAGAAAAATCTTCGCGAAGTCGACTGCTAGCGATGTGTCGCCACCTCCAACTTCGAGGCCAACACGCTCGCATATCATCTCGATAGCAGCGGATTCCTCGCGGATTCGGCTTTCAGCCGTTTCCGTCGTATCGCTCATTGGGAAGCGAGTGTTTGCTCGAGTGCTTCTCGGATGACTGGGGAACTAGTGCGGGTAACGATACCTGCGAATGGATTATGGGTAAACCCATTTGTCTTCATTAGCGCACCTAACCCCAAATCACCAAAGCCTTTTTGTAATTTTCTCACCTTATAAGTCTTCTCTAGGTTTAGACATGCGCCTCCTACACACTTTAGGGTCTCACCCGTTGAAACCTCACTACATTGGTCAGATGAAATCCCTTGTAGCACTGAAACACCTCGAAGCTTTGTTATCAGTAATACCAATATAAGATGACTTTCGACCTTCCACTCCATGTCGAAACGCTAGGGCCTAATCCTGATTCCGGCGTCGATAGTCTTGTGCTACTTCACGGTTATGGTGGATCAAGCTTTTCTTGGCGGTATTGGACTCCTCTCCTAGCTAAAAGAGCCCATGTCGTACTCGTGGACATGAAAGGTTTCGGCTTAGCGCCCAAGCCTGACGATGGCCAATATGGACCAGAGCACCAAGCGGAGTTGATCTATCGACTCATCCTCCAAGCAGATCTCCAGAGAGTGACGCTCATTGGCCACTCTCTTGGTGGAGGTGTCGCATTAGGCACAGCTTTGAGGCTACTCGATTCCGAACCTGGACGGCTCAAGCGTCTCATTCTGGTAGCCAGCGCCGCTTACAAACAGCGGATGCCCCTCTTTGTGACCCTGGCTAAGTATCGTCGCTTGGCCACTACAGCATTACGTATACTTGG
>MDTE01144810.1_pt1 | contig 15568 bp, 14 predicted proteins | sample 811231 | NCBI WGS metagenome assembly MDTE01 (sample SAMN05326651, study PRJNA326480) | marine metagenome | isolation source: seawater | place: Indian Ocean: Red Sea | collected 2010
AAGCCAGCAGAAGCTCCTAAAGAAGAAGCTAAGCCAGCAGAAGCTCCTAAAGAAGAAGCTAAGCCAGCAGAAGCTCCTAAAGAAGAAGCTAAGTCTGAAGAGAAAAAATAATGTTTCAATCTCGAGTATTCACATTATATCCAGAATATTTTCCCGGTTATCTAAACAAAGGATTGTTTGGTAAAGCCATGGAACGAAATATTTGGAGTTTAGAAACTGTAAATATTAGAGATTATGCATTAGGCAAACATAAATCTGTTGATGACACACCTTACGGTGGTGGAGATGGCATGTTAATTAAAGCTGATGTATTAGCAAAATCTTTAGATGAAAAGACAAAAACTAATGAAAGTATTATTTACTTAAGTCCTAAAGGTAAATTATTTAATCATAATTATGCAAAAACCTTATCTCAAGAAAGTACTGTAAATATTATATGTGGTCACTTCGAAGGTGTAGATGAAAGAGTTATACAAAGTAGAAATATTCAAGAGTTTAGCATTGGTGATTTTGTTCTATCTGGTGGTGAAGGTGCAGCTTTAGTTGTCCTTGATTCAATCTTGAGATTTATACCTGGAGTATTAGGTAACGACAAATCTGCACATAATGAAAGTTTTGAAAATGGCCTGCTTGAGTATCCGCAATATACTAAACCTCAAATTTGGGAGGAAAAAGGAGTACCCGAAGTGTTATTATCTGGTGATCACGCCAAAATTAAAGACTGGCGTTTATCTCAATCTGAGGCTATAACACGCGACCGAAGACCAGATTTGTGGCAAAAATATAAAGGAAAAAAGAATTAAAATGAAAACTATTGAGGAAATTAATCAGTCAAAAGTAAAACAAATTATTTCTGAAAGAAAACATCCAGAGTTTTATCCAGGAGATATAGTTAAAGTTGGAGTTAAAATTACTGAGGGTAAAAGAGATAGGATTCAGTATTTTGAAGGTGTTTGTATAGCTAAAAAAAATAGAGATATAAATTCCTCTTTTACTGTAAGAAAAATTTCATTTGGAGAAGGTGTGGAAAGAACTTTTGCATTATATAGTTCAATAGTCGATACAATTAAAGTTGTAAGATCTGGTAAAGTAAGAAGAGCAAAATTATACTATTTAAGAGACAGAACAGGTAAGTCAGCAAGAATTGCAGAAAAAATTAAGAAAAAAATTGGTATAGATGTTGAAACTAAAATTCAACAAGTAACTGAAGAAACTGTTATGTCATCAACTGAAGAAGTAAAAACTGAAGCCCCTAAAGAAGAGGCAAAACCAGCAGCAGAAGCTCCTAAAAAAGAAGTTAAAGCTGAAAATAAAGAACCAGTTAAGAAGGCGCCAAAAGCTGAGGAAAAAAAGCCAGAGCAAAAAGAAAGTACTAAAGAGAAAAAATAATTTTTTTCTAAATGCCACAAACAATTTACGATAAAATTTGGAAAGAGCATCTAGTGCATGAGCAACAAGATGGAACGTCATTACTATTTGTTGATAGACATTTAATTCATGAAGTAACAAGTCCCCAAGCTTTTGAGGGATTAAGAAATTCAAATAGAAAAGTAAGACAGCCTGGATTAACTCTTGCAGTTGCAGATCATAATGTTCCTACAACAGACCGAACGAAAGGAATATCTGATGAAGACTCAAGAATTCAAGTAGAAACTCTTGAAAAAAACTGTGATGAATTTGGAGTTCAATTATTTGGTATGAATGATAAAAGACAGGGAATTGTTCATATAATTGGTCCGGAGCAGGGTTTTACTCAACCAGGGAATATAATTGTATGTGGTGATAGTCATACAGCCACTCACGGCGCTTTCGGTGCGTTAGCATTTGGAATTGGAACTTCTGAAGTAGAACATGTCTTAGCAACACAAACACTTGTTCAAAAAAAATCTAAAAATTTTAGAATAAATGTGAATGGATCACTTCCGGTAGGTGTAACCTCTAAAGATGTAATATTACAAATTATTGGAAAAATTGGTACTGCGGGAGGCACTGGATATGTTATTGAGTATGGAGGAAATCTTATTTCAAACTTAAGTGTCGAACAAAGAATGACCATTTGCAATATGACAATTGAAGGTGGAGCGAGAGCTGGTTTAATAGAACCTGATCAAAAAATTTTTGATTATTTAAAAGGAAAACCAATGTCTCCTAAAAAAGAAAACTGGGATAAAGCCCTTGAATATTGGAATACTTTAAGGTCTGATAGTGATGCTAAATTTGATAAAGAAATTAGCCTAGAAGGTTCTGAAATTAAACCAATGGTAACCTGGGGAACTTCTCCACAGGACGTAGTTGAAATTGATGGTAAAGTTCCAAATCCTGAAAATGAAAAAGATGAAGACAGAAAAAGTTCGATTACTAGATCGCTAAATTATATGGGTCTAAAACCTAATACAAATATTCAAGATATTAAAATAGATAAAGTATTTATTGGAAGCTGTACGAACGGAAGAATAGAAGACATAAGAGATGCAGCAAAAATTTTAAAGGATAAGAAAGTAGCCCCACATGTAAATGCAATAATTGTTCCAGGATCAGGTTTAGTTAAAGAACAGGCTGAACAGGAAGGTTTAGATAAAATTTTTAAAGAGTCAGGATTTGAATGGAGAGAGCCTGGGTGCTCAATGTGTTTAGCTATGAATGCAGATAAACTCAAACCCGAAGAGAGATGTGCATCTACATCAAATAGAAATTTTGAAGGAAGACAGGGACGTGGAGGCAGAACTCACCTTGTAAGTCCTGCCATGGCAGCTGCTGCTGCTATTTCTGGCAATTTAGATGATGTAAGAAAGTATGAAAGTTAAATGAAAAAATTTACAACATTAAAAAGTATTCCAGCATATCTTCCAATTGTGAATATTGATACAGATATGATTATTCCAAAACAATTTTTAAAAACAATTAAAAGAACTGGTCTCGGAAAGAATTTATTCTTTGAAATGAGATATAATGATTCTGGAAAAGAGATTAATACATTTATATTAAACAAAGATCCGTTCAATAGTTCTAAAATATTAATTGCAGGAAAAAACTTTGGCTGCGGTTCTTCAAGAGAGCATGCGCCATGGGCGTTGTTAGATTTTGGAATTACTTGCGTAATAAGTTCTAGCTACGCTGATATATTTTATAATAATTGCTTTAAAAATGGTATTTTGCCAATAACAATAAGTGAAGATGAGATAAAAGAGTTATCTGAATATTCTAAAAGAGAAGAGGAAATATCAATTGATTTACCTAATCAAAAAATAGTTTTTGGTAATAAAGAAATTAGTTTTGAAATTGATGAGTTTAAGAAAAAATGTTTATTAGAGGGTTTAGATGATATTGCTCTTTCATTGGAAAAATCTGATAAAATATTTGCATATGAAAATAATTTAAAATCTGTAAAACCTTGGATTTTTAATGATTAAAGTTAAAAAAAGAAAATTCTTATTATTGCCTGGTGATGGAATTGGCCCAGAGGTTGTCGGCGAGGTGAAAAAAATTATTAACTGGTTTAATGTCAATAAATCTTTAGACTTCGAAGTAGAAGAAGAGCTGGTTGGAGGCTCATCATATGATAAGCACGGAACACCACTAACCGATGAAGTGTTTTATAAATCTATAGAATGTGAAGCAATTATTTTGGGTGCTGTAGGTGGTCCAAAGTACGATAATTTAGATTTTTCAAAAAAACCAGAAAGAGCATTATTAAAATTAAGAAAAGAATTAAAATTATTTGCAAACTTAAGACCAGCAATTTGTTTCAAGCAACTTGTAGAAGCATCAACATTGAAGCCCGAGATTGTTTCTGGTTTAGATATTATGATTGTTAGAGAGTTAACAGGTGGTATTTATTTTGGTGAGCCACGTGGAATAAAGCCCATTGATAATGGTGAGAGAAAAGGAATAAATACACACACATATACTTCAAGTGAAATTCAAAGAGTTGCTAGAGTAGCCTTTGATCTTGCAAGAAAAAGAAAAAACAAAGTTACATCATGTGAAAAATCAAATGTAATGGAAGCAGGTCAATTGTGGAAAGAGGAAGTTGAAAGTCTTCATGAAAATGATTACAAAGATGTAGAATTAAATCATATGCTTGCAGATAATTGTGCTATGCAATTATTGAGAGATCCAAAACAATTTGATGTAATTGTAACTGATAATTTGTTTGGTGATATGCTTTCAGACGAAGCTTCAATGCTAACAGGTTCTCTTGGATTACTTCCTTCAGCTTCTTTAGGCGCAAAAAATAAAGATGGAGAAATGAGAGCTCTCTATGAACCTGTACATGGTTCAGCACCTGATATTGCTGGAAAGGGCATGGCTAATCCTATAGCAACAATCTTAAGTTTTGCTATGGCTCTTAGATATTCGCTTGATTTAGACAAAGAAGCTGACGGATTAGAAAATGCAGTACAAAAAGTACTAGACGAGGGTCTTAGAACTAAAGATATTATGTCGAAAGGGACAAAAGAAGTGTCTACATCTCAAATGGGAGATGCGATTATTGCTTGTTTGCAAAAATAAACTTTTTCACTTAACCTTGGTATAATTAATTTATGACTATTTATTCAGCACCCGTAGATGATATGATGTTTCTTTTTGAACATCTTAAAGATAATAAAAATTATCATGAGATTGAAAAGTATAAAGAGGTTAATGCTGAGCTCGTTAAAGATATTCTAGAAGAAGCTGCTAAAATTAATCAAGATCTTATATTGCCCCTTGCAAAAGTTGGTGACGAAAACCCATGTGTTTATGAAAATGGAGTTGTAAGAACTCCTCCTGGCTATAAAGAAGTTTATTCTAAATTTATAGAGGACGGATGGACTTCATTGTCTTGCGATCCAAAGTATGGTGGTCAAGGAATGCCAAAAACAGTAAGCACTTTCTTTGAAGAAATGCTTTCTTCAGCAAGTTTATCTTTTAAGCTTTATAGTGAATTAAGCATAGGAGCTTACAATTGTATATTTCATCATGGCACAGAACAAATCAAAGATATGTATTTACCTAAAATTGTTGAAGGAAAGTGGAGTGGCACAATGTGCTTAACAGAACCTCAATGTGGAACGGATTTGGGCTTGATAAAAACTAAAGCAGTTAAACAAGATGATGGCACTTATAAGCTATCAGGACAAAAAATTTTCATTACTTCTGGAGATCATGATCTTACAGAAAATATAATTCATTTAGTTCTTGCTAGAACCCCAGATGCACCAAAAGGCACAAAAGGTATAAGTTTATTTTTGGTTCCTAAGTTTAATGTGAACCAAGATGGAACTATAGGACCGAGAAATGGAGTAAATACAGGGTCGATAGAATCTAAAATGGGTATAAAGGGATCTCCAACATGTGTTTTAAATTTTGAGGATGCAAATGGATATATGATTGGCCCTGAGAACAAAGGCTTAAATTCAATGTTCACAATGATGAATCTGGAAAGAATAGTAGTAGGTATTCAAGGTCTTGGGATATCTGAAACTGCTTTCCAAACTGCGTTAAGTTATTCAAAAGAGAGAAAACAAGGAAAAGCAAATGATAATAAAAATGGTGAACCTGATTTTATTATAAAACACGCTGATATAAGACGAAGTTTAATGAATATGAAATCAATAATTGAAGGGGAAAGAGGCTTAGCTTTTTGGATGGCCCAACAAGTTGATGTAAGTTTGAATCATAATGATGAGAAAATTAAAAATGAAGCTTCTGAAATAGTTGCTCTTCTTACTCCTGTTATAAAGTCATTTTTTACAGATATGGGAATGGAAATCACAAATGATGCTATACAGGTATTTGGAGGATATGGCTTTACTAAAGATCAAGGAATAGAACAATTATTTAGAGATAACAGAATTACACCGATATATGAAGGTACAAATTCAGTTCAAGCAGTTGATTTTGTTTTTAGAAAAATAACTAACAAAAATTCTTTTGAAAATTTCATTAAAAATGTAGAAGTAGAAATTGATGAGTGCAAATCAAATGAAAAACTTAGGAATTATTTGAATACTTTAAACTCCTTGAAAGATGATTTGCAAAAATTTACGACTTGGATAAATCCAAGTAATGGAACCCCCAAAGATGATATCAGCGCTTCTTGTAATGATTATTTAAAGTTTTTTGGATATTTTTCTTTGGCTTTTGTATGGTTAAAAACTTTAAGAAAATGTTATGAAAATTTTGATAAAAATAAAGAGTTCTATGAGGATAAAATAAATACAGGAAGTTATTATTTTGATAAAATTATTCCTAGAGCAGATGGTCACTATAAGTCTGCAATTTCAGGAAGTAAATTTACAATGAAAGCGAAATTTAACTAATGAATAAATATAATCAACACTTGGATAAGAACTCTGCAAATTTTGTTCCTCTTACCCCTCTAAGTTTTTTGGAGAGAGCTAAAGATATTTATCCTAATTATGAAGCATTGGTATACGAAGATAGATCTTATACATGGTTGGAGGTTTATAAAAGATGTACAAAATTTGCTAGTGCATTAGAAAAAATTGGTATTGGCGAAGGAGATACTGTTTCGGTAATGGCCTGCAATACACCAGAAATTTTCGAGGCACACTACTCTATACCAATGAGTGGGGCTGTTCTAAACACAATAAATATTAGATTAGATGCTAAAACAGTTTCATATATTTTGAATCATAGTGAGGCCAAGGTGCTAATTATTGATAGACAATTTCATTCTGTTTTGGATAAAGCTTTAGAAACTGTAGAAAAGAAACCTTTAATTATCGATATTCAAGATAACAATGCTGATCAAAGTTTATTAAAAAATATTGGTGATAGAGAATATGAGGAATTTTTAAATTCTGGTGATGACAATTATCAATGGAAAATGCCAAAAGATGAATGGCAGGCAATCTCTTTAAGTTATACATCTGGTACTACAGGTAATCCAAAAGGAGTAGTTTATCATCATAGAGGTTCGTATTTAATGTCAACAGGCAGTGCTGTTGCTTGGAATATGCCTAATAGGTTAAACTTTCTTACTGTGGTCCCAATGTTTCATTGTAATGGATGGGGATATCCTTGGACTATTCCAATGCTAAACGGAAAAACAATTTGTCTAAGAAATATAGATATTAAAAAAATATTTGATTTGATTGAAAAACATCAAATTACTCATCTCGGAGGCGCTCCAATAGTTTTAAATATGATTACAGGTACAGCAGCATCTGACCAAAAAAAATTACATCATAAAGTTTATGTACTTACAGCAGGAGCTCCTCCACCAAGTATAATATTCAAAAAAATGGAAGCCCTTGGTTTTGAAGTAATGCATGTATATGGATTAACTGAAACTTATGGACATATTTTACAATGTGCCTGGAATGATCAGTGGGACCATTTAGATGAAGATAAACAAAATGAAATTAAAGCAAGACAAGGAGTAAGATACCCAAATACTGAGAGTGTAAAAGTTATTAACTCTGAAACTATGCAAGAGGTTCCAAAAGATGGAAAAACAATGGGTGAGATAATGATCAAAGGGAACGTTGTAATGAAAGGTTATTTTAAAGATCAACAAGCTACAGAGAAAGCTATGTCAAGTGGCTGGTTTCACTCAGGTGATCTCGCAGTAGTTCATCCAGATGGCTATATAAAGATACAAGATAGGTCTAAAGACATTATTATATCTGGAGGGGAAAACATTTCCTCAATTGAGATTGAAAATACACTTTCAAAACATCCAGCAGTATCTATAGTGGCAGTAGTAGCCAAACCAGACAAAAAGTGGGGAGAGGTACCTTGTGCATTTATAGAAAAGGTTAAAGATAAAGAAGCTTCAGAAAAAGAATTAATTGATTTTTGTAGAGAAACTTTAGCAGGATTTAAGATACCAAAAAAGATCGAATTTTGTGATCTACCAAAAACTTCAACAGGAAAAATCCAGAAATTTGAGCTTAGAAAAAAAGCTAAGGAATTAAATTGATTTTTGAAGTAGATAATAAGAAAGTTTTTGCTTCTAATGCTGGTAAAGATTTAGATCATTCAAAGCATACCTTAATTCTTTTACATGGTAGTGGATTAAATCACATCGTTTGGTCTTTAACAGAGCAATTTTTATCCAATAAGGGATTTAATGTTTTATCTATTGATTTGCCTGGTCATGGGAATTCCGAGGGGCCCTGTTTAAGTTCTATAGAGTTAATTACTGATTGGTTAGAAAAAACTTTTGAAACTTTAAAAATTAAAGATTTAACTATTATAGGTCATTCACAAGGGTGCCTAGAAGCTCTTGAATATGCATCTAAATATAACAAAAGGCTAAAAAAATTGGTATTTGTGGCAGGCTCATACAGATTGCCAGTAAATCAGGATTTAATTGATCTTGCAGGAGCAGGTGATGATAAAGCTGTTCAGCTGATGATGAAATGGGGATATGAAGGGTCGAAAAGATTTATAGGAGGAAATCCAGTAGAAAAAATAATTAACTCCCCAAGAGAGATAAGAGAAATATTGGCTGTAGATTTAGTTGCATGTAACAATTATAAAAATGGTGCTGAAGCAACTAAAAAAATAAACTGTCCATCATTATTCATTTTTGGAGAACTAGATAAAATGGTGAACCTAGAGAATGGAAAAAAGTTTGCAAATTTAATTAAAGATTCAAAAAGTCATATAATTAAAAATTGTGGACACATGATTATGTTTGAAAATGCTTTTGAAATGAGAGAAAAGATCTCTGAATTTTTATAATATGAAAAATTTTTACATAGCAAAATCTAGAAGATTAAGAAGTACACCATATACATCAAAAATAGAAAAACAGGGTGTTAGCGCATATACAGTTTATAATCACATGATTTTGCCAGCAGCATTCGGTTCAATTGAAGAGTCATACCATCATTTGAAAAAAAATGTTCAGGTTTGGGATGTTGCAGCTGAAAGACAGGTTGAAATTTCAGGTAAGGATTCATTTAAATTAGTACAACTAATGACTTGTAGAGACCTATCAAAGTCAAAAAATGGTAGATGCTATTATTGCCCAATCATTGATGATAATGCAGGTATGATTAATGATCCTGTTGTATTGAGACTAAACGAGGATAGATGGTGGATATCAATTGCTGATTCTGATGTTATTTTATTTGCAAAAGGTTTAGCAATAGGAAAGCAATTAGAAGTAAAAATTTTTGAACCAGATGTAAATATAATCGCTGTTCAAGGTCCAAAATCATTTAAGTTAATGGAAAAAATTTTTGGAGAAGAAATAACAAAGTTAAAGTTTTTTGGATTTGACTATTATGATTTTAAAGGTGTTAAACATTTAATTGCGCAGTCAGGTTGGTCTAAGCAAGGTGGTTACGAAATTTATGTTGAAAATATAAAGTCTGGTCAAGAATTATATGATACTTTATTTGATGAAGGAAAAGAATTTGATGTAAAACCAGGATGCCCCAATTTAATTGAAAGAATTGAAAGTGGATTATTATCTTATGGCAATGATATTGACATAGATGACAATCCCTTAGAATGTGGTTTTGATAAGTACGTAAATATAAATAGCGAAATAGAATTTTTGGGTAAAAAAAAATTAATACAAATAGCAAAAGAAGGAATTAAAAAAAAACTAATGGGAGTTAAAATTGATACTAAGGAAATAAGTTTAACTTGTTCACTAGAGCTAAAAAATGAAAATGGTGAAAATATTGGTGAATTAAGATCTGCTTGCTATTCTCCACATTTCGATAAAGTTATTGGTATAGCAATGATTAACAAGCCATTTTTTAAAGCTTCTCAAGCATTCAAAATTACAATAAATAATGTATCTTTGAGTGGAAACATTTGCGATTTACCTTTCATTTAGTATAACAATTCTTAACAATGAACATAGCAATAGTAGGAGCAACAGGAAATGTAGGAAGAAAGACTCTTGAAGTTTTTGACAAAAAAAACTTCAAGTTTGATAATCTATATTTAATAGCCTCAGAAAATAGCGCAGGAAAGAAAGTCTCTTTCAGAGGGAAAGAATATGAAGTTGTGAGTCTTGAGGCTTATGATTTTTCAAAAGCAAATATAACTTTTTTTGCTGCTGGCGGAAAAATTGCCGGAGAATATGCTGAAAAAGCTGCAAAACATACTACTGTTATTGATAACTCAAGTTTTTTTAGAATGGATCCAGATGTTCCTTTAATCGTTCCACAAGTGAATGGTTCTGAAGTTAGGAAGATGAAAAAAAATATAGTTGCAAACCCTAACTGTTCTACAGCTCAATTAGTTATTGTACTAAAACCTTTACATGATTTGTTTAAAATTAAAAGAGTTGTAGTTTCCACTTATCAGTCTGTTTCTGGAGGAGGCAAAGCTCCTATGGACGAGTTAATTGAACAAACAAAAAATTATTTAGATGGAAAAAAAATAGACTCTAAAAATTTTACTAAACAAATAGCTTTTAACGTTATTCCTCATATTGATATGTTTGCTGATGATGGATACACAAAAGAAGAATTAAAAATGATGCATGAAACAAAAAAAATACTTGATAACAAAATTGAGCTCACAGCAACATGTGTAAGAATTCCTGTATTGGTGTCACACTCTGAAGCTGTTAATATAGAATTTGAAAAACCTTTCACTTTAGAAAAAGTTAGAGAAGTTTTAAATAATGCCGAAGGCTGTGAAGTGGTAGATAAGAGAGAAAATGGTGGATATAGAACTCCATTTGAAGCAATGGGCAAAGATGAAACTTATATATCTAGAATTAGAGAAGATAAAACAAAAGAAAATACTTTAAATTTATGGATTGTTTCAGATAACTTATTAAGAGGTGCGGCTTTAAATTCTGTGGAAATTGCAGAAACAATTATTAATTCAAAGTAATATAATGGAAAATAATCCTCTTTCACCACATATACAAATCTACAGATGGCATATTTCATCTTTAGTATCTATTTCTCATAGAATTACTGGAATAATAAATATTTTAGCAATAACTTTAATTTGTATATGGTTTTCGCTAATTTTATTAGGTGAGAGCAATTATGAAATTATAAAAACTTTTCTACAAAGTTTTATAGGTAAATTTATAATTATTGGAATTACTTGGTCATTTAGTTTTCAAATGTTAAGTGAAATTAGACATTTAATTATGGACATGGGTTATGGCTTTGAACTAAAGACAACAAAAGTTACTGGCTTGCTAGTTATTTTTGGCTCTTTCATTTTAACTGTTATAATTTATATTTTAGGAAGAGGTGTAGTTTAATGCGTCCAGTAACAAAAAAATGGTTATTTCTAAAAATAAGTTCTTTGATTTTATTACCATTGATGTTTTGGTTCACATTAAATCTTGTAAACTTTTATGATAAAAGTTATCAAGACATAATCTACTTTTTAACAACTCAGCCAACAAAATTATTGATAAGCCTGTTTTTTGTTTTTTCTTATTTTTTTTCAGCATTAAGTATTAGCGAGGTTTTTGAGGACTATATTCACAATGAAAAAATCAAAAATGCCGCAAACAAAGTGCTTAATTTTTTTGCTATAATAATTCCCATACTTACAATAATAGTTATATTTAACTTAAATACATGAAGACATACGCTATAATAGATCACGAGTATGACGTAGTCGTACTTGGAGCAGGTGGTTCTGGACTAAGAGCTGCTGTTGGATTAAGTGAAGTAGGCCTAAAAACAGCCTGCATATCAAAAGTATTTCCAACTAGAAGTCATACATCTGCTGCACAAGGTGGTATTTCTGCTGCGCTAGGGAACATGGGAGAAGATGATTGGCGTTGGCATATGTATGATACTGTCAAAGGAGCTGATTGGTTAGGCGATCAGGATAGTATTGAATATTTATGTAAAGAAGCCCCTAAAGCTGTGCTTGAGTTGGAAAAGTACGGAGTTCCTTTTAGTAGGACTGAGGATGGAAAAATTTACCAAAGACCTTTTGGCGGTATGACAAAAAATTATGGTAATGGTATCGTTCAAAGAACTTGTGCCGCTGCAGACAGAACAGGTCATGCAATTCTTCATACTTTATATGGGCAGGCATTAAAACATAATACTGAATTTTTTATTGAATATTTTGCTTTAGATTTATTAATGAAAGATGGAGAATGTAAAGGTCTAATAGCATGGAATTTAAATGATGGAACAATTCATAGATTTAGATCACACATTACAATTATTGCAACTGGTGGTTACGGAAAAGTATATTATTCAGCAACATCTGCTCATACATGTACCGGTGATGGAAATGCTATGGTATTAAGAGCTGGACTTCCGTTACAAGATATGGAATTCGTCCAGTTTCATCCAACAGGCATTTATGGTCATGGAACACTTATTTCTGAAGGTGTGAGAGGAGAAGGTGGATATCTTGTAAACTCTAAAGGTGAAAGATTTATGGAAAGATATGCTCCCAATGCAAAAGATTTGGCATCTAGAGATGTGGTCAGCAGATCAATGTCCATAGAAATTAATGAAGGCAGAGGAGTTGGTAAAGATAAAGATCATGTACATTTACATCTAAGTCATTTAGACAAAAAAGTTATTGAAAGTAGATTGCCGGGAATAACAGAGGCCGCAAGGTTGTTTGCTAACGTTGATGTTACTAAAGAACCTATTCCAGTAGTTCCTACTGTACATTATAATATGGGTGGAATACCAACTAATTACAAAGCAGAAGTTTTAACTGTTAATGGTTCTGAAAAAACGGTTCCTGGACTTATGGCAATAGGAGAAGCGGCGTGTGTTTCTGTTCACGGAGCAAACAGATTAGGCTCAAACTCGCTAATTGATCTTGTTGTTTTCGGAAGAGCAGCAGCAAAAAGAGCTGCGGAGTTAGTTAAACCAGGAACTCCGCATCAAGCAATAAGCAATTCTGAAACAGATAGATGTTTGGAAAGATTTGATAAATTAAGAAATGGAAATGGTGAAAATTCAACTGCAGAATTAAGATTGGCAATGCAAAAAACTATGCAATCAAAATGTGCAGTTTTTAGAACTGAAAAAAATCTTAAGGAAGGTGTCGAAGAAATTCGAAAAGCTTTTGATGCAATGGACTCTATCTCTGTAACGGATAAATCCTTAGTATTTAACACTGATTTGGTAGAAACACTTGAATTTGACAACTTAATTAGACAAGCTATTACTACTGTTGACTCAGCTTATTATAGGAAAGAAAGTAGAGGAGCTCACGCTAGAGAAGACTTTCCTAAGAGAGATGATGAAAAATTTATGAAACATACACTTTCATGGTGCAATGGAAAAGATACTAAAATTGAATATAGAAATGTTCACACTTCTACTTTAACAAATGAAGTTCAATATTTTCCACCCCAAGAAAGAGTTTACTGATGGTGCAACTAAATTTACCTAAGAACTCAAAAATTAAAAAAGGTAAATATTTTAAAGATAAAACTGGTTCCAGAAATATTAGAAAAGTGAATATTTACAGATGGGATCCTTCTGCTGGGGAAAGTCCAAGAATAGATACATATGAAGTGGATATGGATAATTGTTCGTCAAAAGTTTTAGATATATTAAATAAAATAAAAAATGAGATTGATCCATCGATTACTTATAGAAGATCATGTGCTCACGGAGTCTGTGGTTCTTGCGCAATGAATATGGGTGGAAAAAATGGTCTCGCTTGTACAAAACCACACGCAGAAATTGATGGTGATATAGATATTTATCCATTACCACATTTAAAAGTTAAAAAAGACTTAATCGGAGACCTCAGTGGACTTTACAAGCAATATCAATCAATAGAGCCTTGGCTAAAAAATAATTCTAAAAATGAAACTAAAGAGATATATCAAACTCCAGAAGATAGAGCTAAACTAGATGGTTCATATGAATGCATAATGTGTGCATGCTGCTCAACTTCTTGTCCTAGTTATTGGTGGAATGGTGACAAATATCTAGGTCCAGCCGTTTTATTACAAGCTTATAGGTGGATAATGGATAGTAGAGATGAGGACAGAAAGGAAAGATTAGAGAAAGTTGCAGATGAGCTTAAGTTATATAGATGTCATACAATTATGAACTGTACAAATGCATGTCCAAAAGGACTGAATCCAGCAAAAGCCATTGCAGAAATAAAAAAAATGCTTGCAACCACTTAATTACTTAATTAAATAATTTCATGAATTTAATTCAACATTTTATTGATGGTAAGAGGATATCTGGTTCTTCTGATAGAAAAGGTAAAGTGTTTAATCCCGCAACAGGCAAACAAGAGTCTGAGGTATTACTTGGATCAAAAGCAGATTTAAACCTAGCTGTAGAAAAAGCTAAAAAAGCATTTGAAGAGTGGTCTTTAAAACCACCAATTCAAAGAGCGAGAATAATTTTTAAATATAAAGAATTAGTTGAAAAAAATTCTGAAGAATTAATTAAATATATTGTTTCAGAGCATGGAAAAGTATTTGAAGATGCTAGAGGTTCTTTAACTAGAGGTTTGGAAGTAGTAGAATTTGCTTGTGGTATACCTCAAATGCTAAAGGGAGATTTTACAGAAAACGTTGGAACTAATATTGATAGTTGGTCAGTAAGACAACCATTAGGAGTTTGTGCAGGAATAACTCCTTTTAATTTTCCAGCGATGGTTCCTATGTGGATGTTCCCGATGGCTATTGCCTGTGGAAACACATTTATACTTAAGCCTTCAGAAAAAGATCCATCTTGTCCACTTAGATTAGCTGAATTATTTAGTGAAGCAGGACTTCCTGATGGAGTTCTTAATGTAGTTAATGGTGATAAAGAGGTTGTAGATGCAATTTTAGAAAATAAAGATATACCTGCTGTTAGTTTTGTAGGCTCGACACCAATTGCAAAATATATTTATGAAAATGCAGCAAAAAATGAAAAGAGAGTTCAAGCATTAGGTGGGGCCAAAAATCATTGTGTGGTAATGCCGGACTGTGATTTAGACCAAGCAGTTAACGGATTAATGGGAGCTGCTTATGGGTCCGCAGGCGAAAGATGTATGGCACAATCTGTTGCAGTTGCAGTTGGAAACATCGGCGATAAGCTTGTAAACGAATTAACTAAAAAAGTAGAAGCTTTAAAAATTGGACCTGGAATGGATAAAAGTTCAGAAATGGGTCCTCTAGTAACAAAAGAACATCTAGAAAAAGTAAAAGGTTACGTTGATTTAGGAGTTAAGGAAGGCGCAAAATTAGTTGTAGACGGTAGAGATGTAAAACTTCAAGGGTATGAAAACGGTTATTATATAGGTGGATGCTTGTTTGATAATGTTAAAAAAGATATGAGAATTTATAAAGAAGAAATATTCGGACCCGTATTATCAGTTGTTAGAGCAAAAGATTTTGATGAAGCCGTTGAATTGATAAATGGCCATGAGTTTGGAAATGGAACAAGTATTTACACAAGAGATGGTGATTCCGGTAGAACTTTTGCAAATAAAATTAAAATAGGAATGGTTGGAATTAATATACCTATTCCAGTTCCTGTTGCATTCCATAGCTTTGGTGGTTGGAAAAGATCTTTATTTGGAGACCAACATATGCATGGACCTGAGGGTGTGAGATTTTATACAAAATTGAAAACTATAACTTCAAGATGGCCTTCTGGAATGAGATCTAATC
>MDTE01155431.1_pt1 | contig 15567 bp, 24 predicted proteins | sample 811231 | NCBI WGS metagenome assembly MDTE01 (sample SAMN05326651, study PRJNA326480) | marine metagenome | isolation source: seawater | place: Indian Ocean: Red Sea | collected 2010
CTATCTTGTGGAGTAATATTGAACAACGACCTCTAAAGAGTCGTTTATACCGATCAGGAGCCCCTCCTGAACAACATGACCTCGCTACGCAGAGTCATGTATCGGTATTCAATACTACCACCACAGAACCACTCTGGATCACCGAACACCAGTGGCTTACCACTGGTGCACGCTAAGTGCAGTCGCACACGCTTCAGTGATGCAGAGCAGTGTTGTAATGTACCTTGATCCGCTGATGGATCGATAACAAGAGACCTTGCACACCTGCATCGGTCTTAGCACTCAAAGAGTGCTCTTATCGATCGCTGAAGATCAAAGTACATAACAACCACGGTTTGGCTACAAATGATGATTTGCAGGGAATATGCACCAAAAGGCGATGCTCGCCTATTGCGCACATTCCTCGATTTCGACAGTATTCCTCTCCACCTAGAAGAGATATAACAACACTGAGGTATCAACCTATGACGAAGCCATAGGCTCGTCGAAAACGAATCTTTCAGATTATATTCAACACTGGAACTCTAAGTGATTTCCTCGCCTTCGGCTCAGAACCGAGGATCTATCACTGAGAGAGGGCGTTGTAAGCAACCGGCTGAACTTACATACCCTTACAAGTGTCAGCTACGCAGCTTTTACTTGTAGGGGTCTGTGCGATCAGCCTCTATTTACAACGAAATCCCAGACAGCATTCGCTTAAGGATTCTAAACTTCCAGTGTAGCCTAATAATCTGAAAGGAGCAGTTTTCGACATAGCTTGTCGCGTGACTACGCTGTCGCCTATGGCATCTGGTGTACCGCTACACCCATGCTCTTTTGCATGGACTTGCGCCATAACCTATTCCGTACTCACTAGTGAGTGCGGAAAAGATCATGGTAATTGCCCACAAGCACGCTCTGTGGGCTTCTTAGCACACCAGATATGTATGCTCTTCATAGATGGACATAGTAGGAATACTGATGTTGGTCTTGACCTACATTTTGATTGGCTTTGGTTTTGCAGCTGGATTCGCCCTATGGCGATGGGCTGCTACAAAGTACCGAAAGAAAAAAGGCAGGAGCCACCACCGCCAGAAATGGTACTAAGGTGGACTTAGATGAGAGAAGAAGAACAATTTAACGAGGCAATGGAGCATATCCGACAAACCACTCAAATCATCCTTACACCGGATGAGTTTAGTGAAGGCAACTTTTTGCTATATTCGGAAGGAATGCATGAGAACCATGAACTACCTGACTTAGAAGTAAGAGGAGTTCCGGGCATGTTTAACAGCTCTGCTGGCTTGTTGATCAACGAACTCAACGCTTATCGTATACTCAACCCAGATAATCCTGTCCTTGTAGGACAGTTCATACGCTGGAACACTGGAGACATTCTAGTGAAGGAAAGCGAAGTATACGATAATACCCTGCTACTTACAAGCAGACTCACAGATGTTGAATGCTGTGTAGGTTGCGAATGCAGAGAAGCAGGAGTCACTGAGTGACACTTAGATGGATGAATGGATACCAAGACAATCAGACATAGATTGGACCAAAGAACACATCAGCAAAATAAGTGAAGGAGGGCACTGGGTTATACCTAGCGCAGGTCAATCCATATTCACTTTCTTTCACAGCGACAAAACATATGAGGCTATTGTCAATGCAACGCACGCACCAGAGATGCAAGTTGCTATGCAGACAATGACCGTGTTAAAGGAACTGGGCTATGAGGCTCGTTCTATGCTGGTTGATGTTGATGGTTCTTTAGTACAATCGAACCTGCGCAAGTTCCAAGATGAGAACTTGTGACTATTTAGATGGATGAGTACACAATAAAAGACGACGATGAAGACAAAACCACACTTGAGGAAGTAATTCAAAACCTGAAGGAAGTCATGGAGGCTAAGGGTATGATTGACCCTGAACCCCTTGGTTCGGTAAGTGGGGTCAGTATCGCAGGAGCTCATTCTCGTGAGGAGATGGAGGATAGACTCAAAGAACACTTTGGGGACTCCAAGAAGGGTAAGAAGATGATTGATTTCATCATGAACGACCCAGATCACGAGTTTGACAATGTCGTCGAATGGGCTGAGAAAGCCACAGACATCGCATTGGAGCAGCCATTCTTGGCTGGAACATGCATCGCTGTTGGAAAGCATGCTCTTGAAGTACAGAGCTTGCCTCCGTTTATCAGCGATGGAATTGAACATGGCCTTTCTGAAATGGAAAAGCAATGGGGTAAGGATTTTGAGCACCCGCCATGGATCGGAAGCGCAGAGAATGTAAGGGCACTAATTTACGGTGTCTTTCAACTCCGTATCACGAATATGGTTCTCAAGACTCTTATGAGTGTTTGAATACAATGCAATTTAGATGAGTAAGTTATGTGATATCTGCGAGGAAAATCCCGCAGTAGAGACACATTTCCCTGAGGCTTTGCATCTTTGTACTGAGTGTTTAGCTCAGGGCATTGCGATGTAATAGCCTCTAGGCCTTAGATGGCAACAATAAGAAAGATCAAGCGATCACAAGTCCCAATCACAGAACTCAATGATTGGGGCTATCCTAACGAACTATGGGAGTTCTGCGGTTATGATGAAAAGCGCAGTAGTTCGATGTGGAGAAGAAAGGTAGCGATGACTGAAGCTGAAAAAGTGGATGCACTCAATGCCTTGATCGGGGAGTAATCCCCACTTAGAACTTATAGATGAGAACAGAAAGTGATCAGACATTTGTGGATACCTTGCAGGAACAACTTTCGATGGTTAAACTGCAAAGAGAGTCTATGGATGAAACCTACGGAGTTGCACAGAAGATGTACTCTATTGAGAGAATGAAAGGCCGTCTAGCAGACGATCAACTTGATACAATAGAGAACAATCTTACTGATATGCACAAAAAGGTAAGAGCTGTTATGGTGATGGAATATGACCTGACAGAACTAATCAAGAAGGCAATCAAATACAACGATATGATGACTGCCGCAACCCAAGACAACGACCTACTGTCGATGAAGGAAGCAGAAGATATGCTCGCAGAGATTCAAGTTGAATCCTCGAACATTATGTCTGACAAATGGTGGAAGGTGAGTTAGCCTCACAACTGAGTATTTGGGTAATTTAGATGGATGTTGATAAGAAGACGCAAGCATACATCAGAAAACTGGAGGATGAGGTAAGATGGACTCGCAGAAGAGCCGAATATCTGAAGAGTAGCCTAAAGCTACTCTTAGACATAGTCGGCCAATCTGTTGAAGATCCTAAACTACTCAAGTCTCCAGCAGTTTCTGAGATCTTGCGAGATATGACAGACAGAGACCTTAGGGAGCTATGGCAAGTTAAGTTGGCGCAACCGCCAATGAAGAACTCGCCGAAGGTTCAGGTAAAGGTCGTGAAAGCAAAGAAGAGTGCAAATGCAAAGAAAACCAAGAAGGCAATGGACAAACTAAAGAAGACTGGAAAGGTCTTCACTGGAGGAATCTATGGCTGGAATGCTCTAAAGAATGGTAAATTGGTACCTAACTGGAAAGAGCAGTGGAATATACTATGCATGAGAAACCGAAGAACGGAAGGTGCGAGCTGGGCTGCAATAGCCAGAGTACTTAACGAGATAGGCATAAAGGGCAAGCGTGGTGGTAAGTGGCAATCAGGCGGGGTAAAGCGAATAGCTGAAAACTCGTTCCATGAGCGCAACATAAAGAACTACAAAGCGCCCTTATGGTTTGCTGCCAAGAAGAAACCACTTGCCTTTAAGAAGTGAACTTGACTTTGCGATTTAGATGGATTATGAACATATTCGTAAATTGAGGGACACCAGAGATGCGTGTTCTTGCGGCCACAAGTTGTTCATCATTGTCGAAGCAGACAATGGTATACTACAATGTCACTGCTTCCTATGCGGGAAGATAAAGTACGAAGTAGTGTCAAGCTTGTGATGTTGCATTTAGATGACAAAATATACACCTAGAACCATAGGTGAGCTAAGCACCACAGAGGCGTGTTGGGTTGAAGCCTTGCTGAGAAGCGGGTTAAACCTGACTGAGCCTTTCAATGCTGCACAAGCCAGCAGAGCTGTAATTACTACACCTACTAAGCGGGGAACCGTTAGAAGAATATGTCCAAACAGTTTCAAGATGGCTTATGTGTTGAAGAAAGCTCCTCAGTTCAAGATGATATATAGGGACTCCAAGAAGCGCCCTATATTCGTACTGAAATCTGAGGAGTGAACTTAGATGGATCCGGAAGATATATTTGCCAAGCCCAACTCTGGTTGGTTAAAGCGAATGCTTCTGGGATAACAATGGAGAGAATTAGATGACTAAGAGCATCACAACAATAGAAGAGCTACAGGCTCGTGTTGACGAATTGGAGGACATCATAATCAAGGCGTTTCCGTGGATCGGTGTAAGACCACCGACCACACTACCCAAGGATTATAGATTCGTAATGCGGGCAATGAGTGAGCTATACTACGATAACAGGTAGTATTTAGATGACTAAGAGAATTGACTTAGATCAATTTAACGAGATCACAAAGGGAAAGTGGGAGGTAATTGAAACTCCCGGGGGAAGAATAGACATAGGCGTTAAGGTAGGCAGTTGTGCCCACCAACCTGTGATTACCTTCACTGAAAAGATGAGCAAGGTAGCAAAGCTAATCCCAAGGGATGTTGCTGACATGAACGCTATTGCTTCAGTCCCTGAGTTGATCGCTGAGTTAAAGAGGTGCTATGAGTTGATAGACGAACTGGAAACTCCGTCTCACGAAGACGAAAGATATCCAGAACCCGATGAACGAACACCACCAAACACTACTAGGGCAGGGGCCGATTGGCCTTCAGGACCTAGAATGTGAAGCCTCCGAGTGAGGCATTTTAGATGAGTAACGAAAGAATTGACTTAACCGAGAGTGAGTTGAGAAAGCAAATCATTAAGCATGAAGGAAAATACTCTTATCCAACTAGCGATGTGGATATGGGAGATGTAGAAACTATTCTACATTGCATTAACGGTATTGGACTTATTGCTGAGTTGAAGAGATGTTATTACGAGATAGACCTACTACGAGAGTATGCCAAGTGCGAAAACTGTGGTGGTCAATATATCGGTCCTATGGACTATGGTCTGCATGAGTGGAACCATAGTGAGGACTGTGAATACGCCTCCGAGTGAGGTAATTTAGATGAGTGAAAACAAGTCGACATAAGAGCTCTCTTTAAGAGACCTTATGAAAACACCATAAGTGAAATCCAGCACCATATGTGCAGCATGAAGGAGGTAATAAATTACCATGCGGGCGTAGCTTGTGGAAAAACATAAACAGACTATATAGGTATAGTCAAATGAAAGAACGCTGACGAGTGGACCAAGGGTGGGTTAAGATAGCTACTATTAGTAGCGCCTACCCTCCACCAGCGAGGTACGGATTCGCTTATGCGAAAAACTACCAAACAAAGGCCGTAGGCATATCCTACAAGAATGGCCAAGACATGGGGAGTTTCCAGCATATTATCATCGGGATATATGCTCTAGGAGACCTCCGTTAGAGAAGAGCGAGAAACAAGAGCGATCACCTTAACGGGTGGTCGCTCTTTTTTTTATGTCTGCATATTTTTCTTCTCAATAAGAAGTGCTGGTATAGCCTTCCATCTGGGCATAGTATATGTGCCCTTAGACAGAGTCTCCTTTTCGTATAGGTCTAGTACGATATCGTGTCCTAACTCGATCTCGACAGGATCCTCACCTACGACTTGTATGATCTTCTCGAAGATAAAGTCCGGTGACTCCAGATCTGCAATCTCTAGATTGATACAAGGAAGACCACTCTTACGGTGAATAGAGCCGGGGACTCTGAAGAGTCTGTGAGTGGATACTGTGACAGCTCTGTCAAGAACCGCTGCGAGACCCGACTTATGTCGGCGAAGTAGCACATTCTTCAAGTCTCCTAGGAGTCTTGGATCAGCATCGTATAGCACATTCAAGTGGCCTGCTTTCATAGCGTTCCTTACACGGGCGTTAGAGAGTAGGCCACTTATTTTTTTGACTCGGTTTTTGGGGATACCTAGCTCTAGGAAGTAATCTATCAACTCTCCATTGTTAGAGCCTTCTGTGTTGCTTAGTATCTCTCTGATGAGATTATCGGCATGTCTTCTCCATCCGCCTGACACTGGTGATGTCTTGTTTCCTGAGAATAGAATGTTCTTATCGACTTTCAGACCCATGATGTAGTCTATCATCTGGCGGCGATCGGAAACATCCATGTTCCTCATATCTTCATCATCGACTGTGACATGGAATCCTTTGTTGCCTGAAAACTCCACCTTGATCTTATCTGGCGATATACCGAAGTCCTTTATCAGGAAGTCGTAAATGAGCGTCTTAGTGTGCTTACACATCTTCTCAAAGAACTCGTATCTTGTGCCCTCTATTTTCATGTCGAGATCGAATACCAGATCTGTCTTCATGAGAGTCTTCTTATTCATATCGACTTCATTGGGATCTAGATAATATCCTGTCGAAGCATATACTCCTGCATATGGATATTCGATAAGAAACTTCGATAAGGAATCGATATACTGGAAATAAACTGGTCTTAGACTTGGACCTCTAAAGTCGTTCCATCTTTCAAATGCTATCTCTCTTCTATGTATATCAGTTATATCTAGCCTAGCTCTAGTATAGTATTCTCTTAGAACTACTACTAGATCTTTTATTGTATAAGGCATAGAATCACTTCCTCAGAATGGGCTTTGTGAGAACTTGGAGTTTCGCTTATTGCTCTCCATGTAATCTAGGATTGCACCAGCCATCGATCTGGTTAGGGTTGAATCCCAAGTGTCCAATGGCGGAACATCTTGAATGGGCAACTCCCACACATGGGCAAGGAAGTCTCTCGCTCTATAATCATTCTCACCGAACTCTTTCTGCATCATGTCTCTGGCATACTTGACTTGGCCGGGAGAGGCTAGTGTCTCTTCAGGCGGTGCTGGTGTGAAATCTCTAGCCTTGGAAAAGCCTTCTAACTGCTCTTCGACTTGCTCTTCCCTCACTGGGGCAGCCGTAATCAAGGAGTCTGATTTGTGTTCCTTGATGGGAGCTTTTTCAACTCTGATCTTAACGCCTTCTTTCTCTATCTCACAGATATGAACAGTCTCCATATCTGCTATCATTCCTATCATCTCTAGTATTGTTTGTTCGTCCATAATTATCTCTCCAATGCGTATTCAACTTGCTTCATCTTTCTGACACCGCTGGCTGGAGCCTCGCAAAGTGCATCCAGTATAGCCTTCAATTCTGCTAGCGTCAAAGAGTATTCTTCTCCATTAGCTTCTTTGAATGCGTTGTGTATGTATATGATATCTAGAGACTTGAAGTCTTCTCCCTTATCATTCATTAGTGCGGTGAACTCTGTCCTGACCCATCTTCGTATATCTTCTGACGGTATGCTTATCTTACTGTATTTTCCCATTTTAATCACTCCATTTCAATGTATGAATATGTTCCATCTCCTCTGCTGTCTAGGTGAGGGTGGCCTCCTGCTAACTTCACTAGTCTAGCTTTCACTTCTGTGTCCTGTGGTGCCTTGCCAATCATGCCGTCAGCATTCCACTTCTTGATGAGTTCAAGGTGTGCCTCGGAATCCGAGGGGTATCCCTTCAATCCACCAGAGGTAATTGCTTCGAGCGACCTCTCCTTAAGGAAGTCTAAGAGGAACGACTCAATATACTTACTGCGTGCTCTGTCGGCTTCGTTGGCTGAACCATCGATAACTCCGGGGTCTCTCTCCTGTAGCGAATTGGCTAGAATGCTCTCAGCGTATTTCACATGCTCAAGTGTTGCACGGGCTTTCATATCGAACCTAGCGACTGCCATTGTGAGTCTCATGATAGATCCAACGGATCTGTGAGATCTTAGATCGTCATCGCCTTCTGCACTGTCTCTCTTAGAAGCGTGATTCTTAGCAATATACTTAGACGCCTCTTTGGTTAACTTGACTTCTTGCTCTCTAGCTACTGCCAGATACTTCTGTATGAAGGTGATTGGTATGCGAGACTCTTTGATCTTGACTGCGTCCTCATCTTCTTCTGTCACATCGAAAAGCATACTTAGAGCGATCTTTTCATCATTCTCAACATCTGCTTCGTCTTCCATGATGAGGATAACATCGAATCTCTGCAGTTGGGTGTGATCAAATCCTATCTGGTTAGCATAGGGTGTGTCAATACCTTTCTGGAACTTCTTTCTGTTAGAGTCTTTTCCTGCTGGGTTTGCACCTGCTAACACAGAACATGGGGTCGGTATTGTTCCCTTGATGATCTTAGTCACTGGGACTTCGCCTGTTTCTAGTGCTGTGTTGAAGTCGCCTAGATCTCCCTTGTATAGGTTCAATTCATCAACTGAACAAGTTCCTGCTGCGGCAGTCAGCCCTAGTGCACCGGGGACTAGAGCCCATTGTGACTTACCTGTATACATATCTTCGACACGGTCACAACCACCAGTCAGTCCTGCTGCTGTGGTTGTTGAGGCATCTATGTATCTGCTGCCGGGGTTGAGTTGTGTTGATGCTAGAAGGAACTTCGTCTTTGCAGTGCCGGGGTCGCCTACTAGTAGTATGTGGATACCTCTTCTGTGTCCAAACTTAGAGTCAGACGCTGCTGTGCAGTTCTGAAGTATAATTGTCTTCTTGATATCTTCTGATGCGTGGATCTGTCCTGTCCAGCTATCAATGATGATCTGCATTCTCTCCTCCATAGAAGCGGAGTCGACAAAGTTAGAGATCTCTTCTCTATCTGCCGGCGTGAGCGACACATCTGTATCTTGTGATGATGTTTCTGTAATAGACTTGGCTGAAACAAACTGTGTGCAGACAAGGTTGTTCTTAGAAAGTGCTTCTAGGCTGACTATACCAGTCACCTCAACAGTGGATCCGGGTTGAACCTTGTTGACTAGTGTGCCTCTAGTCTCGACCATGATGGACTTTGACTCTCCATCCAATACTTCTTCTTGGAGAACGATGCGTTGTAGTGCCTCTGTCCTAGACTCGCTAGAATCTAGTTTGTTAAACTGCTTACCACCGCATACATCGCATTGGTGTGGCTTCATCAACTGATTCTCTTCATCATTCTGTTCGACAAGCATAATTGAACCGCATATCTCATCATACTCTGTCTTTGTGACGCATCGGAATGCTACATGCGACAAGATCGCTCTTACATCGCCTCTCTCGACGACTTGACCTCGTATCTTCACTAGCTTTCCTACATCTGAAGCATATGAGACCTGTGTAAAGTCCCTTTCTGTATGGCATGGTGTGTTAACGATATACCATTCTGGCTTTACTCTGTGGAACTGGGATAGCTCCTCGATATGTGGATCTGCTATGTTTAGGAACTCTTTTTGATACTTCTGTAGCATGAATAGAGCCGTCTTTGGTGTAGTGATTAGGTGCTGACCTAGCCTGTAGTAAGCCTGCCTGAACTCGTCATAGCTATTGAATCCGAGACCTGATGCTTCTATGGTATCTGGGAGTCTGACGGATATACCATCCTCTGCAGTCCTTGGAAGTATCAATTCTGAAAGTATTGCTTCAACATCTAGGTAGCATATAGGCATTAGTGCAGACTGAGCCTGCCTAACCTGTGTCCTTAGCGAAGAAGCATATAGTGTTCTATGGTTGTTGTCTGTAAAGCCGTCTAAGTTGAGTAGTCTTGCCTTACCTGTCAGGCAGTAGTCGTCAATGATCTCTGCTCTGGTCTCTGCATCTAACTGTGAGTCTGCTGTAAGAACCTGTCCTGAATGCCATGCTAGATAAGCAAGGACGGACTGCTTTACATCACGATCATGTTCATCGATAGCAATCAGCACTTGTGCCGATTCTGATATGGGTATATCCATAGGGTCTTCTAATGTAGTCATACTTTGGCCTCCTTTGTGAAGAGCATTGCCTTGACATTACGGTATCCGTATTGCTTCATCTCTGGGATAAGGTGCTCTCTAATCGTTGGTCTGTTATCTGCTTTCTTGAAACAAGGGTATGTATCAGGATTTGACATCAGTATGTTGTGGATATCTAGTTGTGAGGAAGAAAGGTCTAACTCTCTAACTAGGTGTTTAATCATACCGACAGATATGTGTCTAAATGGTGGTTTCTCAACTAAATGGTCTGCACTGCAGTCGTCTGTATAGTAGTGCTTGACTCTGCCTACTTTCTTTGTGTTCAGTGTCATATCAATATGCTTTAGCACGCACTTTTCAAACTCTGATGAACTTAGCTTCTTGTCTAGGTATCCTTCATTGAAGGCGACAGGTGCTGTTATCCATTTGTGTTCATTCAAGTGTGCTATCACTTTAGGGACTGCAGATCTGTGACTTATGTGTGTCCTTTGCTTACCATTGAGTCGAGATATCAATCTCGCTCTATCAATAGCCGATAGGCTATTGATGTCTGCGAGTATCTTCTCGATTCGGTCGTCCATTGCTATCCACTCACTCTTCGGTTAGATGCACATCTGACTTTTTCATAGCCCAAAGGATAGCCTTTGAGGCTGATATATCAAAACCTAGTTCTCTGCTTAGTCGATCTCTAAAGTCCATGAAAGCAATCGCATCGCTTCCTCTTAGGTCAATAGAGACCCTTGTATTCGTCTGTTCTTCCGTCTTATTCATTGTTCTCACTCTCGGGGAATCCAACTCAGATTCAGACGGACTATAAGGATAACGGAAAATTACGGCAAAATGCCGGCTATTTTCCATAATTAGGCATCGGACAATTCCTTATGATTTAAGTACACTGATAGGACTCAATCAAACAATGGAAACTGACACTAGTGTGACGAGATGTATTGAATGTGGGTCTAGAGATCTCGTGCTTGATGAGGCACGAGGTGAGAAAACATGTTCGGATTGTGGCTTGGTGGTCGAGGAGAATGTCATCGATCACGGAGCAGAATGGCGGACATTTAGTGCAGAGCAAGGAGATAAACTCGCACGCACGGGTGCGCCCGTTAATACACTAATCCACGACAAGGGACTTTCAACTGACATTGATTGGCAGAACAAAGATTTCTCTGGAAAGGCTATCAATACCAGCATCAGAAGTCAAATGTATCGTATGCGTAAATGGCAAAAGCGTGCCAGAGTCAATAGCGGTAAAGAGAGAAACTTACAGCAGGCATTGTCAGAGATAGACAAGGTAGGTACACAACTGGGATTCAGTAAGACCGCCAAAGAATATGCTGCTACCATATACAGGAAGGCACTTGATCAGAATATGATTAGAGGCAGAAGTATTGACTCCATGGTGGCTGCCTGCTTACATGTTTCTAATCAAGAGTTGAGACTTGCCCGAACTTTAGATGATATAGCTAGGGCATCTAGGTTGGGAACTAAGGAGATTAGTAGGACACATCGTATGATTAAGCGTGAACTAAAGCTTCGTACTAAATTGGTAAAGCCAGAGGATTATGTTGGAAGGTTCTGTAGCCTGCTAGGTCATGGACCAGATGTAGTTAGTAAGACTCACGAGATATTGTCTAAGGCCACTGAAAAGGAAATGGTGTATGGTAAGTCCCCATCGGGAGTAGCTGCTGCGTCGATCTATATTGCGGGTGTGTTGTGCGATAGGAGAAGAACTCAGCGTGATATCGCTAACATCTCAAGTGTCACAGAAGTCACGATCAGAAATCGCTACAAAGAACTCGTCAGGGGTCTAGGCCTAGAAGGGTTCGATATTTGAAGAACATGGAAACTATGGGGGTTTCCAAGTTTAGACACCAAAAAAGTGCCTACAGTATATAAACTTGTGCGGATTTCCAACTTTTTCCAGTTTCGTTGAAGTTGGAAAAGTAGCTAGTTTCCACCTTTACTGAAGTTGGAAAAAGTAAAGTTTCCAAGTTAACTTCCTTTTGGTACAGCGTTTAGGTTGTATGATAATGGCAGATTTATTACGAAGTTGGAAAGTGGCCGACTTTCCAAGTTAGCTTTAGAGCAGTGTCCGTTTTGGATTTAATGAAAGGGTGTCATAGTGAAATAAACTTGGAAACTATAGGGATTTCCAAGTAAGTATAAGTAGGATAAGTGAGAAAGAATAGAAAGTGTTAATACGAGAGAGTTAGTTAGAGAGTTAAGAGTTATTCTTCTTCAGAAATTGTTAGTAGGTCAACAATTACATCATGGCCAATTAGAACTGGATGTGACATCTTAGATCTGTCAGCATAGGTTGTAATCATATGAAACTTAACTCCCTCGATAGTCACCAGTCCTCTTCCATACTCCCTCACTTTACGACCATTAACACTCTTGATAGTCTTCTCTCCATCTATATCCCAACCAAGTGCTTCAGCTAACATTTCATCAATACTGGATCTGTCTGCTCCAGTATCAACCCTAGCTTCCACAGTTAATGGAGGCCACTTCTCATTGGCTTGATGTAATTCAACCCTAATGGTTCTATCACGAAGAAGCCTTTTCGCTAAGGTATCGCTCATACTCTTCATCACCATCGCCTCCCTTGTGATACAGTCTTCTGAACTTATCAATGACATGCTCACCGATATCATCGTTATCACCTAGTATCTTCTTCACTTCACGCTTAATTTTAGGAGTAATCTCTAATTCTTTAGGATACACCTTTGCGATTACTTGGTTATTCATGATCGGTCCATGCGCATCAATGTAGGTGTCGATCATACCGACTAGTTCACAAGCAATGACTTCCTCGGCCATACCATCCCACCAGTAAGAAGAGGGCTCTTGCTCATCTTCCGAAGATTGGGAAGCACTTTCCGAGCCGTCAGGCTGGATGTCGTTTTGTTCGGGCTCTGAATCTTTCTTAGGTAAGGGTGCAGTAAAACCACTCTTAACGATAGTCACTTCTTCTATCTCACTGATAGGAACCAGTTCCTCCTCCTCAATCTCTATACCTGCATCCTGCGGATCCATAAACGAGTACACATTGAACTCATCTATCTTATCCGATGTCATTTCCACATTCTTTCTGATACCAGATATTCGATCTTCTAGATACACTGCTTGCATAGACACATCACTAACTGCATCCTTGAGGGTATCAACAGTTCCCTCAACGGTCTGTATTTTCCTGTTTAGATCGTTCTGTATTCGCTGTAGTGCGGTGCTAGTTTCGATAGACAGATCTCTGATTAGGATCTTCAATTGCTCAATTTCTGACTTTAGGTCAGATGGCAATAACATGCTATTGCCGAGTCTAGACCAAGGGCTACTCTCGTCGCTCATGATGCGTCATACTTTCGTTCACACCTTAAGAGAAACGGTTATCTTGAAGGACAGACTCGCCTAGTCATGGGCATCAAGTTATTCGGACTGCCTTGGTCTAAAGCAACCAAGAAGGCTATTCTATTACTCAATGACTCGGGATTGAAGCATGAGTTTGTTAATTTAGAGGAAACTAACTCAAGGAAAATGGAGATGCTAGTTGCACTTACTGGCAGAACCGAGATCCCTCAGATGTTTGTCGACGGGGTGAGCTATGTTGGAAACGAACAGATTTCTGGATATATTGGGTCCGGACTTTGAATGCAAGGCGGAGATCCCACAGGATCCTTGCCCAGCAACCCAAATGCCGGGGCCTATTCTAGAGGATACAGGCGAGTATGTATGCCCGTATTGTAGGAGAGTATTACAAAGAGCGAGGGCAGACGAAACAGATTTCTTCGACGACGATGAAGACGATAGCGATTTGCAGGAAGACGGTTCTGTATTCGTAGCGGAAGGAGATAGGGTCATAGAGCAGACTGCAGAACAAGGACTAGTGATTGCCCGTGATGATTCCCTAACAAAGATAGCCTTCACTATAGAAGCGATCGATAATAAGTTCGCTATGTATATCGCCGCCAATAAGGAAGACATCATATCCGTATTGAGAGAGTTAGAGATTGCAGAAGACCCCGCATTTACAGGAAAGAATCTGGCACCTAAGCTCATCGCAGTAGCATCCTTTGAAATGGGTCGACCACCCAATGACGCTGCATTAGCAGCACTTCAGAAAGAGTTCACAGGTGTGAGCAAATCAGTGCTTATGAGAAGAATCGATATACTGCGTAAAGTTTTACGCCCAGATGAGGACAACTCTATTACTAGTTCTATTAGGTATATAGGTAATGCATTAGATATACCATCTATCATAATAGAGAAAGCGGTTGAAGACTATGAGAGATTACGACCTAAGAATAAGATTAGAGGTAATGAAGCACTTGCTGCAGCATGGCTATATCTCATAGCAACCAATGCAAATGTGAAGATACTCAAGAAGGATCTATTTGCAGTAGCCGGAGTCCCACGAAACGCAACGAATCTTGCTATCAAATCATTCAAGGACAACGCCCAGAAGATTAAAGGTGAGAATGATAGTGAGGGTAAATCATGAGCGAAGAAGAGAAGGTCTCTTACAAAGAGTTCCGCAAGCTACACAAAGGCCGTAAGCAGAAGGAGATTTCTGAACTATGGGCAGCATACAAGGAAGGTGAATACACCTTTCAGACCGAGGAGTCCACTGAAGAGACCGTCAGCGAGACTCCTGTCGAGGAAAAGGAAGATGTCACTGAAGAGCAAGTGGAAGAAGTTCAAGAAGAGTCTGAAGAAATCGAAGGCGGGTTTGAATCACATGAACGAAGGTTCATTGTATATAGGAACAGACTCGCAAGATTCAAACCATCTATGAGCCCAGCAGAAGTTAGAAAGATGGAATTAGCCATAGAAGAATCTGCATTGGCCACTAGACCTAGAGGGTATCAATGCACACCAACAGACACATGGAAGTTGTGGATGGATAATTCCAAGAATGCTTTGTTAATCAATAACACAAGAAATGTTGCCTTCATCATATCCAGAGGATGGTGGCAGCAAACTTATGTGAACGCAGTTCATTATGTCGACAGATCATTACTAGAAGCAGGAAACACACTGATTCAAGGCCTAAGAAAGCAATTTGATAGAAGAGGACGACTGGTAAAGCGTCCCCCGTTAGAAGGCGTTGAGATCATGCTACCAAGAACCAGAAGAGAGTATCAAAGAAGAGATGCTTAATATGTCTGATCTCGCAAGTGAAGTAGCAGAACTCAAGGCACAAATGCAACTCCTGCTTAGTTCAGGAGAAGCACCCGTTGAGGTTAAATCAATCTGGGTAGTTCACAATCCCAATAAAAGAGCCGTATGGTGTCACAAGACAGACTGCGGTTTGCTAGGTCGTAAAGTCACATACGATGTAGTTAAGGAAGGAACCGAAGAGAATGAGGATGGGGAGTTAGAAAACATCATCATGAAGGGTGTTTCCGAAGAAGAATCAAATGCAGACGATGTCATGCAGAAGGTGAAGCGTGTAGGATCCCCAACTAAAAGTCACGATCAGTTAGGCGTTGTGTCTGCCTTTACTTCTAAGAAGAAGGCTCTTGATTTCATGGAAGAATACTTCCGACTCAACCAAGACAATAACCCTGACGACCTCCAATTGACCGAAGTCAAAGTCGTCTCGTGAAGGTGGAAAAATCCATCTTTCCAAGTTCTAAGTTGGAAACATTGTACATTTCCAGCATACCCCTTAAGTGCTTAA
>MDTE01185290.1_pt1 | contig 15567 bp, 13 predicted proteins | sample 811231 | NCBI WGS metagenome assembly MDTE01 (sample SAMN05326651, study PRJNA326480) | marine metagenome | isolation source: seawater | place: Indian Ocean: Red Sea | collected 2010
GAGACCAATTATTCGGAAAAATGGTGCTCGTGCCGGGATTTGAACCCGGGTCGACGGATCGAGAGTCCGTCATGATGGACCGAACTACACTACACGAGCTGTACTACGGCGACCTACCGTCTATATTTGAAAACGATGTAACTTCCGATATTCATTTTTTTCACTTTCACTTTCACCCTAACCTCCTAAGGCTCCATTCATATTTGGATGACCAGACATAGAGCCATGATTGCCGGACATAACAGATGCACAGAGTTACGATACAGGAAGAGGCCAGAGCCCTGCAGGGTCGTATCACTAGAAAGCCTCAGGAGGACAGACTCCGAAAACACGAGCAACGATGGGCCATTTGTTTGCCATACTGGATTTCTCGAGAAACCAGATCCCTGGAAGCAAGTACCAAGGCCACACTCTAGAATCGAGGTTAGCAAGAGAGGTTGGGATGGACTCCACAGTAGGGTGATGTCATCTCTAGCAATCCATGCAGAGGTGACATAATGTCGAGAACAAGGAGACTTCGTGAGGAGGTCCTGAACCTACTAGAGGACAGAGGAACGGCGAATACGGTTGAGATTTTCGACCATTTGAATCATCGATTTCGTTGGGGCGCTACCATGAACCAGGTTGGCAACATCATGTCCAAAGACAACCGGTTCTCCAAGGTAGGGCATGTCAGAGGCCCCTTCCGGGGTAGCGTATACACGGTGTGTGTCTGGGGCCTCTCAAAGGCCGAAATAACCTCTACACTAGCATAGTCGGGGAAGGAATCAAGGCAGCCCGCAGATGTCCACATTTCATGGAGGAGCGCGGTGCCTTGAACTCATGGTTTGTTTTGTTCAGGGTTGGCAACTCCATTACGGGTATCTTCGGCGTCATTCTAGGTGCCACTCTAGCAACGCGCGGGTTTCCCCAAGGAGAGGGGGCTCTGATTACTGCTCTTCATGCTACTTCGGTGATGATGTTCATGTTCTCATGGAACGCATTGAACGATCTGATGGATATAGAAATAGACCGGATAAACAGGCCCGATAGGCCGCTCCCTTCTGGTAGGATTACCATCGAATCTGCTAACAGGGGGGTAGCGATTACTGGGATGTCCTCAATACTATTGCTGGTATTGGCCGGATACATTGCTCAAAATGGTGAAATGGGGTTGGGAAAATGGGTTCCAGCATTGGTAATATGGGGCATCGCACTCGCCCTCTTATTCAACTACGAATCTTCTTCGAAACTAAGTTTTAGGATGAAGGATAGGGGATTGCCTGGGAACATAGCGATTAGTTTGTCGGTTGGTTTAGTGATAATTTTCGGAGCTGCAGGTGTTTCGAAGCCATTCGACGAAAGGGCATGGGCCGCTTTCTTGGTCGGTTTCATGTACAATTTGTCCCGGGAGATCGTGAAGGATGTCGAGGACATAAGGGGCGATAAAGGTAGACGGACATTCGCGATGAGTGCAGGTGTGGAAAATTCACGATTCGTGGCATGGTTAATTCTAATCGGGGCCCTTGTAGCACTACTGGCCCCCTTCATCCCAGAATTGGAGATATTCACCCCTTGGCATGTAGTATTCGTAATACCAGCAGTTGTAACTCTTATGATGGTGAAACCCAGACTCTTTTCTTCAGAAGATTACGCTGCCCAGCAATTGATCAAGAGATCAATGCAACTATGCCTTGCTGCGTTTTTCGCTATCTCCGTTCTCCCAATCTAGCGTAGATCCCAATAAGTTTGCCAAGCTGCTTCGTTGCACAAATAGGTTAGTATAGACATCTGCGCCCACATTCGGTTCTCTGCTTGGTCGAATACCACGCTATTGGAGGAGTCAATAACTCCGTCTGTGACCTCTTCACCCCTGTGTGCCGGGAGACAATGCATGAATAGGTAGTTCTTATCACAATTAGCAACAAGTTCCTCATTAACCTGGAAACCCTCGAACGACTCCATTTTTTCTCTCATGTGCTCTTCGCCCATCGATACGAAAACGTCCGTGTAGACCACTCCAGCCCCCTTGACAGCCTCAATGGGCTCACTCACGCCTTCTACACTTGAGCCAGAACTTTTAGCAATCTCATTTGCTCTAGAGATTACATCATTGTCAGGCTCAAATCCAACAGGAGTAGCATATTTCACATCATAACCGAGGATTGCACACCCCAGAACTAGGTCGTGAAGAACGTTGTTTCCATCTCCGACCCAGGCTACGTGCCCACTCACCTTTGCCCCATGCTCTACAATTGTCATCATGTCGGCAGCGGATTGGCAAGGATGATGAAGATCAGAGAGGGCATTAATGACCGGAACTTGAGAGTTGCTGGCTAATTCTACCACGTCCCGATGGCCAAAGCAACGGTATGTGATGCAATCCATATACCTCGATAGGACAGCAGCAGTATCACCTATCGACTCACTTTTTCCCAATTGGATGTCCCCTGCAAGTAGAGTAACTGGATGCCCCCCTAACCGATTTACTCCGACCTCAAAGGAAACTCTAGTTCTAGTCGAAGGCTTCTCGTAGATGGATCCAATTGTCATACCTTCAAGGGGTTTGAAGTCAAAGAGGGCTTCTTCGTCGTTCTTGATCCTAATTGCCCAGTCGATGAGCTGCGGTAACCGATCCATCAGATCGTCAATAGCTAATAGGTCTGTTTTTGACTCACTTTCTTTCATGCTCGATATCTCCTGCAAACCCATCCTTGGCATCTGACATTCCTCCAAATATATTCTGGGCGAAGCTCAGTACATCTGCTTGACCCTCCTCCATCTCACTTGATAGGGGGATTAGACCTGGCTGAATAGCTGCATGCTGCATCATCCTAAGTTGTCCTATGGCAAACTCTGCTCTCTGTCCGCCCCCTCCCTCGAAATTGCTATGCATGGACGACTCTTCAAACAGGGCCGCTTCGAGAACGTCTAAGTTTTCTCCCCACTCAAGGATTCTTTCCAGGGCTTCAGGTTCCAGTAAGTCAGATTTAGACAAGAAGTTTGCCGTGGGAAGTCCAAGCCTGAAATGCACTATTGAAGACAAAAGCATCTGCGAGACAAAACCGCTTGGGGTGCTAGAAAGTAGTGGATCGAATAGGAAAATGAGGCACGCCCTTCCCTGTCCGAGGACTTGTACAAGATGATTTGAAGCCTCCCTGAACGCGAATAGTTCTACTTGCCCAGGTGTGTCCACAACCATGATATCTCCTGCTAATCCCTCAATTTCTTCGAACACCTCTTCAGCTTGGGAGGCAACTAGGTCAGCAGCCAGAATCTGAGCCCCATTGGGCCCTAGATCGTATTCATCCATCACTTCAGATAGTGAAATCAAGTCTCTAACGTCGAATTCGGGGTCATAATGGACTCTCTCTGCTCCTGGATCCAAATTAATTGCCAGCACATCTATGTCAAGAAATCTGGCCCATCTCTGAAAAGAAGTAACTAGCGAGCTCTTTCCGGCTCCAGCGGTACCAACAACGAACAGGACAGGCGGAGTTGTCCCATCATTCGCAGTCATTGTGATTCCCATGCCGTCTCGACCTTCAAAGTTCTCGGAGAAATTCAGTTTCTACACTCAGGCAACCGTTAAACGAACCGGACACTCGTGGTGTTAGTACGCTGAGGGTCATTTCATGGCAGAAGACTCTGATTCCACTATTGACGAGGAGGAAGACGGAACCACCAAAGAGGTGGGCTCGGCCCCTCCACCACCTCCTCCAGGACTTGACATCCCCCCTCCACCACCTCCTCCAGGACTTGACAACACTCAGACGGATGAAGACCCAATTTCTGGATTAATAGATCCAGATGCAGCCAGAGCAATGTTACTTGGAATCTCGAACCAAGAAGACACACTCGCGCCAGACCTATCGGAAACTGAAGTAGAAACCTCTCTTGGCGATTCATTTGAAGACCTCGATGGGGAAGAGGTGGAAGCACCGCCTCCGCCGATGGGTTTCGACGCCCCTCCTCCCCCGCCGATGGGTTTCGAGGAACCCGAGACCGCCCCCGAGGAGGAAGAGGGGGAAGCACCGCCTCCGCCGATGGGTTTCGACGCTCCTCCTCCCCCGCCGATGGGTTTCGACGCCCCTCCTCCCCCGCCGATGGGTTTCGAGGAACCCGAGTCTACTCAGGAAAAGTTTGAAGGTTCAGACGAAGACCTTTCTTCAATTGACTCTCTAGCAGATTCATTATCTCTTCTAGATGAAGAATGGCCTGCCTCAAATCTCGAGGAAAAATCCCAACCAACGGAAGACTCCGACGGAATTTCTAATGAAATCGAGCAGTTTTCATTTCTAGCGACGACGCCTTCTGAAGATGGAGGGGTATCCGAGGTAGAGCAGGCAATAGATGCATTTGGATTGGTTAGAGAGTCAGCATTCCAGCAAACCGATTCGAGCAAACCAACCAGGCCCTCTCCATTCCTCAGGATATCTTCGGAAGTCGACTCGATTCCGGGCGACAAACTCCACGCGACCCTGAGTGAGAATGAAAAGACCGTGCTAAACCCGGATGGAACCATCCGAAAACAGTTTATCGATGGGGAACTAATTCTTAGAAACTCCAGCAAGAAGCACCGAGCATGGGATATCGAAGTCCATCTTGAGTCAATTGAATCGACGGACTTTGGCGACAAAATCTCAACTGTGAAGGAACTAGATCCTACTGAAGAAACTGCAATCCCGTACACAGCTTCAGGTCCTAGGATGCTCATTCTCAAGGAGAGTATCGATACTGAGATATCAAGAGGAGAGGAACCAAGCTTATCCCTAGTTTATTCGGAAACACCCCAGGACATCGAAATCTCAATAGAAATAGAGAACGTTTCCCCAGTACCGCTATTTGATGTGGAAATAAAACGAACAATTCCCGATTCATTCATTCTACCTGAGGACAGCTTGTATAGCATTGAGCAAGACTCAGTTGTTTGGGATATAGGAAGGATGAACATCGGAGAGACAAGAAACCTGACCGTATCGGGCCGGGTAGAAACTGGTTCTGTCGACAAAATTAACGCTGGAGTATCATCAGTCACATACTCCGCAGAAGCAACCGTTTCACGAGCTAGATTCGATAGAGTAAATGGATCAGGAAGACAGTTCTCATATGTGAATGCAGAAGAGGACGACAGGCCCGGAGTTTGGCACTGCACCTGTGTTTTTGAGAACAAGTCATCATTCGTGGTTTCCCTATCGGGTGCTACAGTCAGGCTTATTGGCAGGGACGAGCCAATTCTCGACGTCTCCGATATCAGGCAAGACGTTCCACCAGAGGGTAAGTGGGACTCAATGGTTAAGAGGGTTGAGTCGGAAGAACAACCTAGCTTTACTCAGGAAATTAGGTTCTCCATATTGCCTCGAGTTTCTGTTCAATCCACGGGTATTGTGGAACTGAAGGAACAGCAACTTACTGTCTTGGACTCCGTTCTTCAGAAGAGGTTTGACAAGTCCAGAATTAAATCATACGTGTCTTCTAGTGTAGATGCTACAATTACTCTCGAAAATACTGGAACTTCAGAAATCAACGTAATTAGAATCCTTGATGATATTCCAGGAATCTTTGAAACTCCCTCCATCGATGAAGTCGTAATTGAGATGGAAGGGACCGAGCTGAATAATGATCAGTATAGGATCGATGTAGTTAATGGAATTCAATTGGAGGAGAAACACATCTCTCCCGATAGTGAAGGGCATGGACTAAGGATTACCGTGGGAACCTCCGCACCACTCGGATTGCTTCCAGGCAAAACAATGCTAATCAGATACCCATTGAAGGCTCCAGACCCATCTCCGAGGAACACCCTTCTTGTTGCACCAATAAAGGTGGATTTTAGCTCAGAGAGATTTGGTCCCGTTGCAACCAGGGTTGTCGAAAGGCCCCCTCAGATAAAAGTAGTACATAAGAGGAGAAATATCAGTACTGGGAAGGAAGTCTTCCCAGGAGGTAAACCAGGACAGTATGAGATCATGCTAATGTTTCACAATAGTTCCGATAGTGCTCTGGACGACCTCGCATTGCACGACATCGTTCCAGGGACCTTTACGATTGAGGACTCTACAATTCGTTCAGACAAGGAAGGTCAGCGAGATGCCTCAATTACCAAGGAGTCAGCAAGAGACGGAACTCAGGTTACTTGGGCAATCGGCAGAATACAGCAGGGCGAACGAATCGAAGTGCTTTATACAATTCAGGGAGACCCAGAAGCCGAGTACAAGGTATCAGATGCACAGGATTTCCATGGAGCTACATTCGGAGACGAGGTAGACGAAGAACCCAATATTCCTGAATGGATGGAAAGACAAAAGATCACCATCCCACCACCCTCTCAAGAGACTATCGAAGTAATGGATAAGGTGGACTCAGAACAAAAAGCTGGTACTTCAGAATCCGAGGAAAATACCTCCTCGGAACAGGAAGCCGATGCCCCTTCGGCGGAAAAAGGCTCAGAATCCGACGACAACGAAGAAGATCCAACCCCTGTAGGGCCCAATCAGTGCCCAGCATGCGGATTCGATGTAGGAATAGGGTCTTCGATTTGCGTAGTTTGTGGGAATACACTTTCATGAATTATAACTCCAATCGTCATTCACCCACCGAAGCGTTATTCTCATAACTTCGAATCGAAGTCCTATGGCCTCGCCACAGCCGGGTGGAGACGCTCAAGCCGACGCAATGTCTTCTATGATGATGCCAATGCTTCTGCTTCTTGGGATGATGGTTCTACTTATGATCAACCCTAGTATCAGGATAGCCCTTTCTTACACAGCAGGCTCAGTTCTAGAGCCCATGTTGCCCTTTCACCAGAAATACTTCGTTCCTACTGTTTTCATTGTGGGGTCTTCAATCATGGTAGTCAATACAATCATCCGGTCCTTCTTCATGGACCCATTGCAGCAGGCCCACTTCTCACACAGAAGTAGGCAGATAGGTAAGCAACTGAGGGAGGCTAGAGTGGCTAGGGATACTGCCAGAGCGGACAAGATGCAGACTATGCAGATGGAGATGATGCCGGAACAAATGAAGATGCAGTCTTCAATGATGAAGCCGATGGTCTTCACCATGGTATTCATTATTGCAATATTCAGTTGGATGGCCGAGTCGGTAGAGTCCTTCAGGGTTGGCTTCGTCAGTCTACCATGGGATCCGATGTGGAGTTTTAACGCAAGAGTGCTTTGGATCTTCCCGGCATGGATAGCAACATACATCGCAATGAGCGCACCTTTGGGGAGAATAATCGACAGGCACATCAAGATTATCAGATTCTCGAGGCACCCCCTAGTTATCTCCGGGGAGACAATCCCGGAGCCGCTTATTCACATGCTAGAAGAAGAAAATAGCAAGACAAATACTTCCTCCGTAGTCAGAAGATCTCAGAGGAGGGCAGGCCCCAGAAAATCCGGAAGCAAATCTAAGAATCAACCACAGCGAAGATCTGGAAACCAGCACGTCGCCCCTCCGAAGGAGGGCTTGACTTGCAAAATTTGTAATTCAGACATGATTTCTCGCACCCCGAAAGGAGCCCTAAGGTGCGACGTCTGCAGAAGCGAGTGGAGATGAGATATTGCTGATGGTCACAATTAGCGGACCACCGGGCAGCGGAACTTCTACTCTTGTTTCGAAGTTGTCGGAATCCCTTGACTGGGATTCAATAAATGGCGGAGAGGTATTCAGAGAGGAGGCCTCCACGAGGTCCCTTTCTGTGGAAGAGCTAAGCGCTCAGGCCAAGAAAGACCTGGATGTAGATAGGGAACTGGATAAGCTATTGCAGAGCAGGATGACTTCAGAAGAATGCCCAGAAATAGTTGAGAGCAGACTTAGCGGTTGGTGGGCTCACAAGAACGATATTGATTGCCTTAGGGTATGGGTTCAAGTCTCAGATCATGAGAGGGCTAGGAGGATTCAGATGAGGGAAGGGGGAAGTATTGATGAGTGTCTTGAAAGATCTAGGCAGAGGCAAAGTGACGACATGGATCGTTACATGGAACTGTACGGAATCAACCTAGATGACATGTCCCCCTACAATCTAGTAATAGATGCAGACGAAAAGGACGAGAATGAGGTTTTTGAAATCGTAGTAAATGAGCTGGAGCAGTGATTTATTGTCAATTGAAGGCCCTTGGGTAGTCGACTCATCCGCTAAAACAAACCCGTCATTCGGATGCATTCCCGTTGACAGATCCCTTTCTGAACTATTGAATTGTGGAGTGATATTGATCGATAAGCCTCCTGGCCCATCAAGTCACCAACTTGCAGCTTGGGCACGATCTCTATTGGGAATAAAGAGAATTGGCCATGGAGGCACGCTAGATCCTTTTGCTACAGGACTTCTAACTCTCCTCTGCGGCAGATCAACCAAGATTACTGCTGAACTTCTTAGGAAACAAAAGAGCTACGTGGCGGTTATCAGATTCAAAGAGCACATGGCCGATGCAGAACTTTCGGATTTAGTTGAGTCACTAAGTGGACAGATATACAACGTTCCCCCCAAGGAATCTGCAGTAAAGGTGCAAGTCAGATCTAGGAACATTCACGAATCTAAGATTATTGACTCAGATGAGGGGGGTAGATTACACCTTCTTTCGATAGATTGTGATGCCGGTACTTATGTCAGGACTTTGGTCAGGGATTTGGGGCTAATTGCAGGTAACAAATGCGAGTTACTAGAACTTCACAGATCTAGAAGTGGGTCTATGTTTGACTCTATGGCTTGCACCATGCAGCAACTGACAGACGCGGTATTCCTATGGAGGGAACACGATGATTCTAGAGGACTCGCCAAGATCATCTCTCCCATAGAAACTATTCTTGATGATATCCCTGAATTGGTGATCAAAGACGGAGCGGTAGCCGCAATGTCTCACGGGGCACCTCTGGCAAGGCCCGGAGTTGTCTCCATCCCGCGTGGGTTGGCCGCAGGGTCACGAGTTCTAGTCTCAAGCCTGAAAGGCGAGGCAGTAGCCTTAGCAGAGATATCAGTAGATTCTGACTCAATTCCTACGATTAAGTCTGGCCAAGTCGCTACGGCGACTACTGTGATTATGCAACCGGGTGATTACCCCCAGACTTGGACAAAGGAGCAAGACTAGCCTAAGCCGACTCATGCTCTTCGTAAATCCACTCGTCTGTCTCCAACCGAATTTTCAGTACCATCATTTTCACACACACCGCCGGCCAAGCCACCGAGGCAACCAAGCGCGGCAGTTATTTTTCGCAGTCCTGCTGGGTATAACTATTGCCCATTTCTCTCCGATTATCGGCCTTACGTAGCCTATTACAATAGCGACTTCGATTACTTTCTCCTTTCAAAACTCTTCTTAACCGGTCTCGGCCCAATCTGGTATGCCGCAATTGAACCTAGGATGGCTAGGACTGCAACAATCGCTACGACAGACCCATCTTTACTATTCTCAGCGGTCGGGATATTTCCAACAACCTCGACAAATACCTCACGTTGGTTGTTGTTTTCCAATGACTCATCAATGGAGTTCGTTCCATCAATTTCCAACAAGATGGCAATCTCTTCTCCTGCATCGATAAGCTCAACATCGCAAACTGCCATTGTTAGCCCCCCGGGAGTCAATTCGACAATTGATCCAGTACCAACAAGAATTCCATTGATCCTACAGTAGAATGTCACATTTTCTGCAATCCCTCGTCCTTGGTTCCTGATGTATCCAACTATCTCGACAACGTCTCCTTGGGAAAGCACCTCATTTTCCAAACCACCAAGCCTGACCTCTAAGGACTCTACTAGAAGGTCAGGCTTTGCTGTGACTACAATCTCGATATCCCTTGACACCTCAGACGTCCCGTCGCTTATCGAAATCGTCAGATGGTGAATTCCGGCTTCTACTGGACTAAGGGTTATGGATCCATTTTCATCAATAGTGGCCCATGATTTGCTTGTCGAGATCGTCAGAACCTCGGAGTCAGGGTCCGAAACATCTGGTACGATAACCGCCGAACTTCCTAGTTCGATGTATAGTGAGATAGGCACCGAGGAAATCTCCGGAGGGTCTGGAACTGCCTGGATTGTTACTGGAAGCGAACCCTCCCATGTGTTCCCAACCTCGTCGGAAACCACGACTGTAACTGTAGTCTGACCATTCGCCTCTTTTACTGGCTCAATCCTTAGCATTGTTCCATTTCCTGATGCCTGGACCAGGGATTCATTAGCGCTCTGAGCAGTAACTGTTAGATTATGTGATGGAGTGATATCATCCGAGCATAGCGAATCCAATGAAATGATCTGTCCGCCCTCGTCCTCGACTAGGCTAACGCCGCCAATATCCCCACATTCTGGATCCCTGTCCCAATCGATTACGTAACCTCCCGATATCGACATCGATTCGATATGAACTACCGTTCTCTCAGCTGTTCCGTTTGATGACCATTGGAACCTAGCACCAACCCCGACCTCCAAAATCTCACCAGGGGAAGGAAGAGCATGTCCGACCGGGACAGAGACCGAGAATGGACCAAAATCCATTTCCTCTATGTGTACTAGATACCCTCCAACCGCGAAACGTAGGTGGCTAAAAGACAGACCAGCAACCCCGCCCGCAACTCTTCCATTGACAACTAGGTGAGGGTCATTGATGTCCACTCTTGCACCTGAAACGCATCCGTCTTCGATTTCTATCCTAATTTGCACAATTTCTTCACTAAGCCTATCTCCGGTGGAATTCACTTCGACATACTCATCCCCCCCATCAGGCAGTACCCAAATTGAGTGGTTTCCTTCGCCGGACACGTGAATTCTCCCTAGATCTTGGTTGGGGGGTTTCTCAATGCCAAACTCCCAGCTTCCTCCATTGCTTCCATCGGGAGTAAGTCCGCAACTGCTGTGACTTAGGCCTGATATTACTCCTTCGTAGACATTGAAGTCGATTACTGGAACTTCCCACAGTACCGACTCGTGTTCGGCCCTTGCGTTCTCGAAGGAGTACCATGGCTGGTGGAATTTCACTCTAAGTCCGACCGCATCAACTCTAACCTCCGAGTCATCGGCTCCCTGGTTGTCTGAGACGTAGTCTACAGTGAATTGGGTTTGCTCCAACTTCTCCCAGTCCCATTCAATGAAGTTGTCAAGGGAGAGGACTAGGGGGTTAGACATTCTATTTACTGCGCCCAGGGTCCTGGCATAGGTGGTGACTAGAATGTCAGACCCATGGTTCTGCAATAGAACGTTGACTTCGTCTTCCGAGAGAGCGTCTGGTATTGAGAAGTGAAGGACTAGGGACACATTCTCTATCTCTCTCGAGTGGAGTCCAGAGTAGCTGTATCCGGCCACCGTAATGTCGGGACCTCTCGACCATGAGTAGTATCCGTCAGCCTCCCCGAATGTAGCATTACAGTCGGTGCATCCGGAACTAGCCCATGCAGTGAACTCGTCGAAATTGTCAGGCCTTGAGTGGGTGAATGACATCTCACCGTCAGCAACCATACCAATGGTGTGTTCAGCCTGATTCTGAGTGAAGCCTTCTGAAGAGCTGAAAATCCACTGTGAACTGTTTTGGAAACTTCCTGCCTCAAGAATTTCCACATCCTCAGTCGAAATTACTGAGTCGCTCAGCACCAATGGCTGGTAAAGGGCAACAACCACCCCTACGACCAAGGCATACAGCCCCCGCATTCCCCTCACGCCCCCCAACGGGAAACTCCTGCGCTTCAAGGCGTTGGTATAGGGTTCGGTCAAAATTGTTGCATAACTGTTGAAATACGTCCTGACTCACGCCCTGATTACTTCTGGCTGTGATGGTGTAGCGGTTAGCACGGTGGGTTGTGGTCCCGCCGGCCCGGGTTCGAGTCCCGGTCACGGCCCCACTAGCTACTACTTTCCTAGGAGTTCTTCGTCGATTTCGTGGCCCATTTTCTCTGCCTTTGTAGCTAAGTAGTTCAGGTTCCTCTCCCCAATACCTTCCACTAGGGGCATCCTTTCTACTACATTGATCCCATGCTCGGAGAGCTGTTCTACCTTGTCAGGATTGTTTGTCATTAGATTTACCCTGCCTATCCCTACAGAGCCCAATATCTCTGACGCAATTCCATAGTCCCTAGCGTCGGCTGGGTGGCCCAGCATCAGGTTAGCCTCCATGGTGTCCGCACCTCGGTCCTGTAGGTTGTATGCCTGTATCTTAGCGTGTAGGCCAATTCCACGCCCTTCTTGCCTGAGGTATACTAGGCACCCCCACCCGACCTCCTGAATCCTTCTCAAGGCAGAGTCGAGTTGGGGACCACAGTCACATCGAAGGCTGCCGAAAGCATCCCCAGTTAGGCACTCTGAGTGCACTCTGACAAGAACCGGGTCTGGACCCTTCATGTCTCCTAGCAGCAATGCTACGTGATCTAGCCCGGTTTCCTCGTCATGAAAGACTCTAATTCGGAATTCTCCATGCTCCGTGGGCAGTCGAGCATCTGCCGGGACATCCTCCAATTCATGCACCCTAGGGGAATTCACAACTGTTCCAGATGCACGCGTCATTTGAATACTACAGGTCATCATTTACCTTCGCAATAAGGAATCTGAACATGCCCGACTCTTCCTCTACAACTTTCAGTAATACTCCCATCCTGTCGCATAGTGCGGGGATGTCGTGTAGAGTTTCTGGGTCATCGCATACTACCTCGATTACTTCTCCATCTTCGCACCCCTCTAGCACTCTCCTAGTCTCGTGAACAGGGATTGGGCATAGGAATCCTAGAAGATCCAGGTGCCGGGACACAGTATCCTCCATGGTATCTGGAAGAGCCCCCTCGCTTCAAGTATGGCTCAACAAAGCTCGTCTTATTTGGAAAAGTCGAACTCGTCGTCTTCATGGGCCCTCATGTAGTTGATAGCTGTAATTTCGTCTGCATCCAACTCCTCCCCCCTGTCAGCTCCCTTCTTCGCCTTCGCCCACCTTTCCGTGAAAATCCCGGCCTCCCAGTCATTCATGAACATGGGTCGGATGTACGATGATCTGCACACGGTCCTCGTGTTCCCTAAGTCTGCTGCTACCGTGTCAATAACTGCTAGCATTGTAGCACTTCTCTCCTTGTCCGTCTCTCCAGGGAGTTTTCCAGATTCTGCTAGCTTCGCTAGTCCTTCTGCACCCTTTAGTGTCCTACCGCTCCATGTGACATACGGGGGGAACCCGCTTTCCTCTGATCTCTCTACAGCTTCCTTGTAAATTCCCGGGAGCTTGCTGATTTCGGACTCGCTAGCCTCGGAAACCATAGATAGCCTCGCTGCAGTCTTCCATGAAGCTGCCCATGTGCGGAAGTCCTTGGCCGTGTATCTGTGCTTCATGTGCCTTTCTAGGTAGTCGTTAATGTGCTCAGCCTTTATGTCGAAGTCGTTTCCTTTTTCGTCCAGATATCTGAATAAATCCTGAGTCTTTTCTTTGCCTCCAATCTTGCCGGACTCCTCCATGAGTTTGGCTATATTGTCGTCTTTAATCAGCAACTTCCACTCCTTCCCGGATTTTCCCGTGAAAGCAAGGACTGCATCAATATCGCCTTCGATAGCCTTCTTCCCTTTCCAGAATTTTACATGACCTTCCTGGAGCGTTGTTAGGCCGTATGATTCGTTCTCCTGCGCGTATTGGTCGGAACCGACTCTGATGTGATACCTGTCAATGAGCCACACAACTATTGCAACTGACTTGTCCCTGAGCATTTTGTTCGCGCCAAGATCCGCTCTAACTTCCCTTCTTAGCTCGTTTAGTGCAATTGCGAACTCATCCACGTTCTGATACTTCAAAATCGACTTATACTCGTTCCACTTTGGGTGGTATCGGTATTGCAGCCTCCCGTTGGAGTCCTTTCCTGTAGCCTGTATGTGGCCATTTTCTTCGGTGCAGAACCATACATCGGTCCAAGCTGGGGGGACTGCTAGTGAATTCAGGAATTCAACCCTGTCTTCGTTATCCAGCTTCTTACCATCCGGCATTGAGTATTTCCACGAAATAGTGGGGGAACCTCCGTCTTCTTCGGACGCTGACTCCAACTTTTTTCGTGATATTCCAGGCTTGCTCCTGTCACTCAATATTAGTCCTGCCTTCTGCGCGGAGGTCTCCGAGTCTTCTGCCTTCATGGTAAACAATTGGCCACTAGGCTTGAAGAAGTTTCGCCCAATCACTCGGTGAACTGAGCAAGTAGGTTTTCCAACGCCCTAATGTCGTTCTCTAGGATCTCTCTCTCCGCCCTCTTTAGGTCTCCCTCTGCCAACCTGGCTTGTAGGAGTTCTAGCTCCGTTCTGGCAGAGTCCCTCTCCTCTTCCATCTCCGCCTCGTCTCGGAGCATCTTGATTCTCGAGACGTGCTGCCTGGTTGCCTTCATTCGCCTCATCCTATCTCCAGCTTGACCCTCTGGGAATGGGCTGGGCTTGTCTGGCAGCTCGACATTTACTGGGTAAGGGATGCTGATGCCCTCCCTGTTGAACGCATCGTCAACTTCCCTCAGTAACCAGTCTGTAGCTATGAACTCCTCCCCGTAGTCGCCGATCCATGCGTACAGCCTGTAGTTCTTCGAGAAGTCCGCGAGCTCCCTAAGCAATACTCTTGGCGGTGGGTCTTCCTCGACGAACGGGCACTTCTTAGCGACATCCATCATTACTTGCTTGACGTGCGCGGATTTCTCTTCATAGTCCACCCCTATGTCTAGTGTGAGAGTTGCTCTGGAGGCAACCCCGTCCCCGCCCCCTCTGGCAAAGTTTGTGATGGTGGAGTCCACTAGCCTGTTGTTTGGAATCACGACAAGTTGCTCCGTAAGGGTTAGTATCTTCGTAGATAGAATTCCGACTGAAATTACTGTTCCAGTCACTCCTTCGACCTCGATCCTGTCGCCTACCTCGAAGGGTTGGTCAACTGCGAGCATGAAGGAGTTCAGCATGTTGCCGAGAGTCTGCTGAACTGCAAGTCCAATGATAAGGGAGAAGACTGCTAGCGAGCCCAGGATGCCTAGCATCTCTATTCCGACTTCGTTGAGTGCCAGGTAGAGTCCCATGAACCATACTAGCCCTCTGGAAGAGAAGACCACTAGGGGGTTACCTCCAGTTACTGTTACGCTCTTGTTCGTGTTGTACTTCTCCATGGCCGCAGGTACGATGAACTTGATTGCTATGCTGATAATCGATGCTGAGAGAACGATGTACGCTCCAGAGAAGTAAGGGGCTATTTCTATGTAAATAGCGTCTCTCCTGCCGAGTGTCCACATCATTGAGAGCTCTACACCAGCAAGAAGAACGAAGATGTACACCCTGTTCATTATGGGGTCGAGAATATCGTTGTCCCATTCAGCCTCAGTCTGCTTTACAACCCTCCATGCCGCTCTTCTTACTATGTACCTTGAGAAAAGGAGTGCAAACAGAGTCAGACCTAGGGAAACGCCGATTTGGGCAATAACTCCGATTTCCTCTACCAACTCGAGAATCTTGTTAATCTCGGTTAGCAAGTCCGTGATCGGGTCAGCCATGTTGGTCTCTCCAGTAGTCTCCCTATCAAATGCTTATCGTATCATCTTCTTGGCCTGAAGGACCCACTCGTCCCTCTCTATCCTTCCCGGCCCGAGGCCTATCTCGTCATTGACTCTGTTAGCGATCTC
>MDTE01099365.1_pt1 | contig 15566 bp, 14 predicted proteins | sample 811231 | NCBI WGS metagenome assembly MDTE01 (sample SAMN05326651, study PRJNA326480) | marine metagenome | isolation source: seawater | place: Indian Ocean: Red Sea | collected 2010
TCAACATGAACAACATACTGGCTTTACACAACTAGACGTCGAGTGCGGCGAGGACGTCGTCCGCGTAGTCTCTGCCTTCCAGCTCCCACAGCGTGGTGAGCCCGCCCGGGTTGATGACGTTGAACTCGATGACCCACGGGAACGCGAGGTCGAGACCGACGTAGCTTGCGCCCATTCCGGTCAGGAACGTGCCAATCCGCGTGCAGTAGGCGTGTTCTTCCGCCGTGAGTTCGCAGGCCTCCGCGGCGGCGCCGGCGAGGACGTTGGTGCGGTGGTCCGTCTGTGCGGTGCGGAGGTACTGGGCGACCGGTTTGCCGCCGGCGATCAGGACGCGTTTTTCGCCGGAGGCGATTTCCGGTACCCAGCGCTGGAGCAGACAGTAGCGCCCTTCGCCGTGACCGGTCATGGTGTCGAGCACGACCCGTGCGTTGGGGTCATCGGCCGTGAGCAGGTACACGTCGCGCCCGAGGCTGCCCGCGGGCGGCTTGACGATCCAGTTCCCGCCGTTGCGCTGCATGATCCCGAACAGTTCCGCCGCGTCCGTACCCGCGTGGGTCTCGGGATAGTGGAACACTTCGGGGTGATCGGCGAGGAGGTACTTCGACTTCAGGTACATGAGCGCCTGGGTCGAGTTGATGACGCGTGTTCGGGTCTCGAGGTTGTAGAGTAACTGCACGGTGTCGAGGAAGTTCTGCCGAAGTCCGAGCGCCAGCACCCAGACGAGGTCGAAGTCCTCAATATCGCGGTGCGTGAACGCATCGAAGGGTTCGCCGTCGAGCAGGGGGGTGATTGGCTGCCAGGTGGGTGCGGTGACGCGATTGGACGACAGTCCGAGTCCCGCGGTGTGCCCCAGGTGGACCTCGTGACCCCGCGCGAGGAGCGCGTTGTGCAGCCGCAGGTAGTTGCCGTCGGTCACGCGGTCGGTTGCGCCAATGAGCAATAAGGCTTTCACGGTTACGCAGGTACAAGGAATCGGAGCGCGATCATCTTGCCAGTCCGTGCGCGCGCGCGGAAGCGGGGTTCCGCTGCCTGGTTGATCTGTGTAGCCCGGCGGGTTGGCCCAATCTGCTAGCATTGTGTTCCCCTTCACCCACTCCAGGGGGGCGTAATGGCGAGCATCGCATTCGACATTCCCATGCATCAGAGCCACAACCTCACGAGCGATGAGATTCGTGGCTTCCAGGACCAGATCCGTGCCGAGCTCGAGCGTCAGAACGCCGTGCTCGTGGCGCACTACTACACGGATGACGCGATTCAGGCACTCGCCGACGAAACGGGCGGCTGTGTCTCCGATTCCCTCGAGATGGCCCGGTTCGGTGCGAAACACGAGGCTGAGACGCTGGTTGTCGCCGGGGTCAAGTTCATGGGCGAAACGGCGAAGATCCTGTCGCCGGACAAACGCGTACTGATGCCGACGCTCGAAGCGACCTGTTCGCTCGACCTTGGCTGCCCCATTGATGAATTCAGTGCGTTCTGCGACGCCCATCCCGACCGGACCGTCGTCGTGTACGCGAACACGTCGGCGGCGGTCAAAGCGCGGGCCGACTGGGTCGTCACGAGTTCGATTGCGCTGGAGGTGGCCGAGCACCTGATGGATCAGGGCGAGAAACTGATCTGGGCGCCGGACAAGTACCTCGGCGGCTACATCCAGTCCGAAACGGGCGCGGACATGATCATGTGGGATGGCTCCTGCATCGTGCACGAGGAGTTCAAGTCGAAAGTCCTCGAAGACCTGATGCACGTGCATCCCGACGCGGCGGTGCTGGTTCACCCGGAGTCGCCGGCGGCGGTGGTTGCGCTTGCGGACGTCGTGGGCTCGACGACCCAGATCATCCGGGCAGCACAGGAACTCCCCAACGAGAAGTTCATCGTCGCGACCGACAAGGCGATTTTCTACAAGATGCGGCAGATGGCGCCGGACAAGACGATCATCGAAGCGCCGACGGCGGGCAACGGCGCAACGTGCCGGAGCTGCGCGCACTGCCCTTGGATGGGCATGAACGCGCTGGAGAACCTGCTCGAATCGTTGCAGAAGGGTGACAACGAGGTCATCGTCGACCCGGAGATTGCACGAAGGGCGCTCATACCGCTCGAGCGCATGGTGAGTTTTTCAGCGTCGAACAAGCTGCGGGTGCGCGGCAACGCCTGAGGCCGGCCGCCTGCGCTACCGACGCGCTTCCTGACGCAGGGAGTGAATCTCCCGGATGCGCTGGGTGATCTTCGCGTTCAGCTGAAAGTCGTCCCGGATGAGGGGCACGGCGAACTGTAGCTGTTTGACGGCCTGGTCGAGGTCCCCCGTCCGCACGAAATACTCGGCGCGCGCCTGGTGCACGCCGGGGATGTCGTCCAGCAGACCGTACGTCTCGGCGAGCAGGTACCAGACATCCGCATCTCCAGGGCGGCGCTGAGTCTGGGTTGTGAGCAGCCGGGCCGCACCTTCGGGCTTGCCAAGCTTCAGCAGGACGTCGGCGTGGGCCATGGCGAGAGGATAGTTGTCCGGGCTGATCGCGAGCGCGCCGGCGAGCACCTCGTTTGCCCGCATCAATTTGTCGCCCGCGACGAGCGCTTCGGCTTCTGTAATTGCATAAGCGATCTTGTGCGGCGCGTTCGCGCGCAGGCCGCGGATCAGGGCGAGGGCCTCGTCTGCCTTGCGCTGTTGGATGAGCGCAAGCGCAAGCCCGTACGTTGCGGCAGTCCTGGCGACGCCTTCCGCATCCTTCAGCTTCTCCCGCATCAGGATTTCCGAGCGTTTGGGGGACTCTTCGGTCGACACCTGGACCCGGGCGCGCATCAGTTGGTAGTCGAGCCGGGCGGGCCAGACTTTCAGTGGCAGTGAGGATGTCTGGTTGTACGAGTCGGAAATCCGCTGTTTGGTGACCGGGTGAGTCTGCAGGAAGTCCGGAACACGGCTGCCGGCGAATCGGTTGATCTGGGCAAGACGTTCGAACATGTAGGCCATGGCCCGGGGGTCACGGCCCGCGCGATGCAGCGTGTTGATGCCTACCCGGTCAGCCTCGCTCTCCCGTGACCGGCTGTACTTGAGCGCTTCATTCTGTGCGACTCCCTGAGCGCCCATGAAGGCGGCCATGCCGGCGTCGCCGCCGACAGTGCTCATGAGCACGACCGTCGCGAGCAGCCCGGCGAGCGTGACCATCGCATTCCTGCGTCCCTGCTCTAGGCCGCGGGCGAAGTGCCGCTGCGAGAGGTGCGCTAGCTCGTGCGCGAGGATCCCCGCCAACTCGTGCTCGGTCTGGGCATAGAGAAAAATCCCCTTGTTGACGCCGACGATGCCGCCGGGCGCCGCGAACGCGTTGAGCTGGGCCGAGTCGATCAGGACCGTCTCGATGCGCCGGTCCTTGAGCTCGCTGTGTTCCGCGAGGTCGTAGATGAGGTGCTCGAGGTAGTCTTTCAGCAGTGCGTCGTCGACCGTCGGCACCTGGGCCAGGACCGAACGAAGGAACTGCTGGCCGAGCTTGCGCTCCTGTTCGAGCGAGACGATTCCGGACGTCCGGTCACCCAGCTCGGGCAGGTTCTGCTCCGATGCGTTCGCCGCCAACGCGACGAGCATTGCGGTACAGGTGAGTAGCGTTTTCACAGTCGACATTATGGGGGGCGCCAGGTCGGCTGACCATCGGTTATGGAGTGAGACCGGGATTCCGTACGTTCGTTCGCATGGCCGTTCGCTGAGCACCGTCTGCTGGACGAGTGGCGAAAGTCCTCCGGGCCCGTGCGGTGCGTCCGTTATACTACCGAGCTGTCTCTTTCCGTCGAGCCATCATGAGCACAAGCGAAGTCACAGTTCACCAGAGCCTCGACGCCTGCGGGCTGACCTGTCCGCTCCCGCTGCTGAAGGCCAAACAGGCGCTAAATGGCCTCGATGCGGGGTTGGTCCTCGAAGTGCAGTGCACCGATCCCGGTTCGGTGCGCGATTTCGAAGTGTTCGCCATGCAGAGTGGCAACGAGCTTTTGCGGTCGGAAGAGGACAGCGGCACCTATACCTACTGGCTGAGAAAACACGCAGGCTAGTGGGCCACGCATATCACAAGGCACCCTCGCCGGAAGCCTGGCCGTCCTTGGCGGGATCGATCGGAGCATCAGCGCGCGCGAGTGTGCCGGTGTGGTCCGCCCGCACTGACGTTCCCGGACGAGCCGCCCGCTCCCCATGCTGAACGTGTTCCGGGGTTGGGTCGACCGCTACTTCTCGGACGAGGAGGCCCTGCTCCTGGCGATTCTGCTCGGCGTGGGACTCGTCATCATCGTGACGATGGGAGCGATCATTGCGCCGCTGCTCACGGGCATCGTCTTCGCGTTCGTGCTGCAGGGCGTCATCAAGTTTCTGACCCGGCGTCATGTCGCCGGATGGCTGGCCGTGACGCTGGCGTATCTCCTCTTTCTCGGCGTGATGGTTGCGTCGCTCGTGTTCGTGATCCCGAGTGTGCTGCGTCAGCTCCGCACGCTGTTCGACGAAGCGCCGGACATGCTGGCGCAGATGCGCGAGATCCTGAACGAACTGCCGGAGAAGTACCCCGGCTACGTGTCCGAGGACCTCATTCGCGGCTGGACGGAGATGCTCCAGGGCGAGGCCGGCAACATCGGTCAGTGGATCCTGTCGGCGTCTATATCGCAGCTGCCGTTGCTGGTGACCATCGTCGTCTACCTGCTCCTCGTTCCCATCCTCGTGTTCTTTTTCCTGAAGGACAAAGACGAGCTGCTCAGTTGGGTGGTCTCGTTCCTGCCCAGCGAACGGCCGTTGCTCAACCGGATCGGCCTCGAGATGAACGTGCAGATGGCGAACTACGTGCGCGGCAAGTTTCTCGAGGTGATCATCGCCGGAGGCGCGACGTACCTCGTCTTCGTGGTTTTCGGGCTCGACTACGCGGCGCTGCTGGGGCTGCTGGTCGGCCTTTCGGTCATTGTTCCCTATGTCGGGATCGCGGTCGTGACGGTGCCGGTGGTGTTCATTGCCTACCTGCAGTTCGGACTGGGCGCGACCTTTGTGTGGATTCTGTTCTGGTACACGCTCGTGCAGGGGCTCGACGGGTTCGTACTCGTCCCCGTGCTCTTCTCCGAGGCGGTGAATCTGCACCCGGTCGCAATCATTGCGGCCATTCTGGTATTCGGGAGTCTCTGGGGACTGTGGGGTGTGTTCTTCGCCATCCCGCTCGCCACGCTGATCAAGGCGATTATTCACGCCTGGCCGCCTGCCGTGGACGGGAGCAGGAGCCTGCCTGACACACCGGGTGTATAATCGCGCGTTTTCTACGGCCCGGGGTCCATTCGATGATTAGAGGCAGCATTGTTGCGCTGATCACACCCATGCAAGCGGACGGCAGCGTTGACTGGGAAGTCCTTGACGCACTGGTGGATTGGCACATCGAGAGCGGGACGCACGGCATCGTGCCAGTGGGTACGACCGGAGAGTCCGCCACGCTCAATCCTGAGGAACACCTTGACGTCATCAAACGGGTGGTGAGCAGGGTTGCGGGCCGCGTGCCCGTCATCGCGGGCACCGGTGCGAACGCGACTGCCGAAGCGGTCCACCTGACAAGTGAGGCAAAACAGGCGGGGGCCGACGCATGCCTGCTGGTCACGCCCTATTACAACAAGCCGACGCAGGAAGGCCTGTACCAGCACTACAAGCTGATCGCCGAGACGGTTGACATTCCACAGGTCCTCTACAACGTACCGGGGCGGACCGCCTGCGACATGTTGCCCGAAACGGTCGCGCGGCTCTGCAAGCTGCCGAACATCATCGGGATCAAGGAAGCGACCGGTGACATTCAGCGCTCAAAGGACATTCTGGATCAGTGTGACGGGGACGTGATCGTCCTGTCGGGTGACGACGCGACGTCCATCGATCTCATGCTGAACGGCGCGCTCGGTACGATCAGCGTGACGGCGAACGTGGTGCCAAAGCAGATGTCCGAAGTGGTCGATGCGGCGGTCGCGGGGGATGCAGCTACGGCGAACAGGCTTAATGCGCCTCTGATGGCGCTGCACGAGCGCCTGTTCCTCGAAGCGAACCCGATCCCCGTGAAGTGGGCGCTGATGGAAATGGGCAAGGTGCCCGCAGGCATCCGCCTGCCGCTGACCGAACTGTCGGAGCAGTATCACGAGCCTGTCAGGGATGCGCTGCGTCAGGCCGGCGCACTCAACTAGCGCTGTCCGTATCTTGTCGCTGGAGTACAGGTGTCTCGATGGCCGCATTGTGCGATGGAACCTCGTCGCTGCGCTCGCGGACGGGGGCGTCGGGGACGGGTCCCGGAGTCAGTCGTTTCGGAACCAAAGCACACCCCGGGCGGTCCAAACAGGCGTTCGCCCGCCGCCGCACGTGATTGCACGAACCGTGATTGCCCGAAAAAAGAGGATTGCATGAGCGCGCTACACGCCCAACCCAGCCCGCATTCGAGCCGGGGTCACTGCCTCTCTTTGTTGCCGCGCCTGCTGACGGGAGCGCTGCTGATGGCGAGCCTCGGCGGTTGCAGCTATCTCGGCATCACGAACAAGAAGGACGAGTATCTCCAAGCGCGGTCTGAACCGGAGTCGTCGATCCCGGGACATCTGGACCAACCGACGTTCATCGCGCTCATGGAGATTCCGGAAGTCCGGGACTCGCGCGGCATTGCTGGCCAGACGTTCGAACTCGAGCTCCCCGAACCGCTGTCGAGCGCGGGCGTCGATCAGGTCGTCATCAAGAAGCTGGGCGACGATCACTGGCTGTTCGTCGATGCACCGCCGGCCATCGTGTGGCCGAAGATCATGGCGTGGTGCGAGGCGAGCAACGTGCCGGTCATATCGGCGAACCCCCGCCGCGGGTTGATCGAGACCGCCTGGATCATCAGTGCCGAGGGCGATGCGGAGCAGGTTGTGGACAGCATCGTGTCCGGCACGAGCTGGGCCGACCCGGGGGCATCGGTGCGCAACCGCTTCCTGATCCGGCTCGAGCCCGGAATCAGGCCACAAAGCACCGAGCTGCATGTTCGCCAGCAGGAAGTTCCGCTCGCCGAGTACCAGCCGTCGCGCAGTGCGGTATGGCACGTGCCCTCGGACAACGTGCGTGTCGAGCATCAGTTCCTGAACTCGCTCGCGTTCCAGCTTGGCGCAACGATCAACGAAACGGTTGTGTTCTCGCGGATGGCGGCGGAGCTTCGGGCGGACCGGGCGCAGGTTGTGCCGGATCGGGAGAAACCCGTGCTGAAGTACCAACTGGACTTTGATCGCGCGTGGGCAACCGTCAACGGTGCATTGCAGAACGCAAGGATTCCCATCGAAGATCTCGATCGCAGTTCGCGCGTCTTCTACGTCTACTACGATGACACGTTCATCGAGGCGCCCGGTTTTCTTCGGCGCCTGTTCGGCGGTGGGCCGAAGATCGACGAGAGCAAGAAATATCGCCTGCATCTCGCGACCAGCGGCGAGGAAGTCCACGTCAGTGTGCACGGGCGTGACACCGAGCTTGCCGATCCGCTGATCGCCGAGAAACTGCTCAAGATCATCAAGCAGTTCTCGAGCTGATGACCGTGGGGCCAGGTCTTGAATTCTGGTCCGCGCAAGCGCGTTCGCCATGGTCTCGAAGCCGGTCTTCTGGTACGGTCGCGGCATGCGTGTAGGGTCTCTCGGTAGCGGCAGCAACGGCAACGGAACGATCGTTCAGGCTGGCGCCACGACGTTGCTCGTGGACCTTGGCTTCACCCTGAAGGAAACCGAACGCCGGTTGCGGCGCCTGTCACTCGACCCAAGCCAGATCGCAGCTGTGTTCGTGACTCACGAACACGCGGATCACGTTCACGGCGTTGCACCCTTTGCCCGCAAGTACGATGTTCCCGTCTATCTCAGTCACGGCACGCTGGATGCCTGCGCCTTTGGTCTGATGCCGAGCGTGAACATCGTCAGCGGTCACGACGCCTGTCAGGTGGGCGCGTTCCGGATTGAGCCGGTCACAGTGCCCCACGACGCGCGTGAACCGCTCCAGTATGTGCTGAGTAATGAGGCGTTTCGCGTCGGCATACTGACCGACCTCGGGCACATCACTCCACACGTGGCCGAGCGCTACGCGGATTGCGACGCGCTCATGCTCGAGTGCAATCACGACGTCGGCATGCTGACCCGGGGGCCGTATCCGTATACTCTCAAACAGCGCGTCGGCGGCCTCATGGGGCACCTCAACAACGAGCAGGCTGCATTCCTGCTGAGCAAGGTCGACAGGTCCCGCCTGCGCCATCTCGTCATCTCGCATATCAGCGAGCAGAACAACCTGCCGGACATTGCGCGGCGGGTCGTGTCGGGCGCGCTGGGGGACTGGGCGGGCTCGCTGCTGATTGCCGAGCAGGAGGCAGGGCTTGGCTGGATTGACCTTCGTTCGGAGGTGGGTGCGGACGCGCGTACAGGGTCCGCAGCAGAGGATCAGGCGTCCTAGGCAGCGGGTCTGATCTGAATCGTCCCCTGCGTTCTTGCGACCGGGACGCTGGGTCGGTAACGTGGCGCCCTCGCCCACGAGCCTCCGGAACCGATCATGAGCGCCTTGCCCCATGTCATCGACGTCACGATGCAGAACTTCCAGACGGAGGTCGGGGAGAAGTCCCGCACCACGCCCGTGCTCCTGGAGTTCTACGCCGAGGGCGCCGAGCAGTCAGCGGCGCTGACTCCGGTGCTGGTGAAGCTGGCCGAGCACTACGCGGGCAAGTTCATCCTCGGCCGCGTCGACATTCAGGAGAACCAGCAACTCGTCCAGCAGCTTCAGGTTCGCACGCTGCCGACGCTGAAGCTCGTCTTCCAGGGCCAACTCGCGCAGAGTCTCGAAGGACCGATCGAAGAGGCAACGCTCCGGGAATTGCTCGATCAGGTCACGATGAGCCCGATGGAGCGGATCCGCGAGGAGATTGACCGGCTGCTGGGCATTGGCGACAGGGAAGGCGCGATGGCGATGCTGCAGCAGGCCATTGGCGAAGAACCGAAGAACTACGGTCTGCACACAGAACTGTGTGACCTGCTCATCATGGCCGGCCGGGCGGACGAGGCGAAGCAGATCCTCGAGGCGATTCCCGCTGACGCCGAGGGGATTGCGAAGCCCAGGAGCCGCCTGGAGTTCATCGAGCTTGCCGGCGAGCTGGGTGCGCCTGACGTACTGCAGGCGGCGGTTGCGGAGGACTCAGGGAACCTCCAGGCACGCTTTGATCTTGCGATTGCGCTGATCGTGAACGATCAGATCGAGCCCGCACTCGATCAGTTACTGGAGATCATGTCGCGCGACAAGGAGTGGAGCGAAGAAGCCGCGCGCACGACGATGATCAAGGTGTTCGACCTGCTTGGCAAAGGGAATCCGGTCGCGACAGCGTATCGTCGTCGGATGTTCACCCTGATGCACTGACGGCTGGAGCTTCGTAGATTGGACATGGAGGATGGTCGCCATATCCCGACCCCATGAATTCCGTTAGACTGTGGGGGTCAGTTCTAGAATTCAGGCGATCGTCACGTGGCTCTCGCCGCTACTCCGCTCGAAATTGGTCTCGTTGTCACCTGTCTGCTCCTTGCGTGCGGACTCGTGTCGCTCGTCCTTGCCTGGCGCAGAAGCCTCGCCGCGGAGCGCCTGGCATTCGACGGCCGGGAGGCCGTGCTCGAGACCCGCCTCGAAGCGCAGACAAATGAAGCCACCGAGACCTCGGCTCGAGTGGCCGATCTCATTCGGCTCTCCGAGGCCAAAGACGCAGAACTAGCCAGACTGCTTGCGGCGGAGGCGGAGCAGCGGAGTCTGAACGGACAGCTGCGTGAACGCCTTGCGGCGAGCGAGGTTCGGCTGCAGAAGGTCGAAGGCAACCTGTCCGAGGCGGTTGCGCAGAACACCGCGCTCAGGCAGCGCGTCGTGCAACTGCAGACAGCCCTCGAGGGCGAGCGCTCCAGGGCGGAAGAAAAGCTGGCCGTGCTCGAAGGCGCCCGCGAGTCCCTGCAGACCGAATTCAAGAATCTCGCCAACGAAATATTCGAAGATAAGAAAACGGTCTTCAAACGCGAGAACCACGAGCAGGTGGAGTCGCTGCTGAAGCCGCTCGGCGAGCGCATTCGTGACTTCGAGAAGCGCGTGGAGGATACCTACAACACCGAGCGGCGTGAACGGCATTCCCTGATGACGGAGCTACAGAACCTCCAGGGGCTGAACGCCCGTATCAGCAAAGATGCGATCAACCTTACCAACGCCCTCAAGGGTCAGTACAAGACCCAGGGAACCTGGGGCGAGGTCATCCTCGAGCGTATTCTCGAGAAATCCGGCCTCACGCGGGGGGGCGAGTACGAGGTGCAGGTCAATCTCCGTTCGGAAGATGGACGCAGACGACAGCCGGACGTGCTGGTCCATCTGCCGGAAGGCAAAGACGTGATCGTCGATGCCAAGGTGTCGCTCGATTCCTACGAGCGCTACTGCTCGTCAGACGATCCCGAGGTGCGGGCGAGTGCGCTGAAGGCGCACATCGCAGCAGTGCGAACCCACCTTCGACGCTTGTCCGAGAAGGAATACCAGCAGGTTCCGAACCTGAGATCCCTCGACTTCGTATTGATGTTCGTGCCGATTGAGGCGGCGTTTACTCTGGCGGTGCAGGAAGACTCCGGAATCTTTTCGGACGCGTTCGAGCAGAACATCGTGATCGTATCTCCATCGACGCTCCTCGCCACGCTGCGCACCATTCAGAACATCTGGCGCTACGAACATCAGAATCGGAACGCTCAGGAAATTGCCCGTCGTGCCGGCGCGTTGTACGACAAGTTCGTCAACTTCGTGAAGGATCTCGAAGAGGTGGGGCGCCGCATTGGTTCCGTCCAGGATGCCTACGATAAAGCCCACAACAAGCTGGCCTCGGGCAGAGGCAGTCTCGTGCGGCGTGCCGAATCCATGCGGGAACTGGGGGCTGTTGTGAGCAAGTCCCTGCCACGCAATCTGATCGAACTGCCGAAGAAGTCGAAGCCTCCGGAAGAACCGCCCCCCGCGTCCTCGCTGTTCGACTGAGAGGTTCAGCGTCGGTGTAGTGCCTCCCGCGAGGCGGGTCATTTGCGTCCGCGCAGGGCACCAGTGTTTCCGGTAGAGTGAAGCCGCAACACGGGGTGACGGCCGGACAACATGGCAGATGAGACAAACAGCGCTCAGGACAAGGCGGCGGCGTACTGGCGGGCAAATCTGCGCCTGATGCTCTCGCTGCTTGCTGTCTGGTTTAGCGTGTCTTTCGTCTGCGGCATCCTGCTCGTCGACTGGCTTGACCAGTTCCGCTTCTTCGGCTTCAAGCTCGGCTTCTGGTTTGCAGAGCAGGGGTCAATCTTCGTCTTCGTTGCCCTGATCTTCATCTACGTCTGGCGGATGAACCGCCTGGATCGCGAGTTCGACGTCGACGAGTGACGTCTTTGGCGCGCCCGCGGGTAATGATGTGAATTGGGGGGAACCGTGTCAGTCCAAATGATGACCTACGTATTCGTGGGTCTGTCCTTCGCGCTCTACATCGGCATCGCGATCTGGAGCCGTTCTGCGTCCACGAACGAGTTCTACGTCGCGGGTGCGCACGTCCACCCCCTCGCCAATGGTGCCGCGACTGCGGCGGACTGGATGTCGGCCGCCTCGTTCCTGTCAATGGCGGGCATCATTGCGTTCGAAGGGGCTGACGGCGCCCGGTATCTCATGGGCTGGACGGGTGGGTACGTGCTTCTCGCGCTGATGCTAGCGCCCTACCTGCGCAAGTTTGCGAAGTTCACAGTGCCGGACTTTGTGGGTGACCGATACTACTCACATACGGCACGCCTGGTTGCGGTGCTGTGCGTCATCTTCATCAGCTTCACCTACGTCGCGGGCCAGATGCGGGGCGTGGGGGTCGTCTTTTCCCGCTTCCTCGAGGTCGACATCAACACGGGTGTGGTCATCGGCATGGCGATCGTTTTCTTCTACGCCGTCATGGGCGGCATGAAGGGCATCACCTATACCCAGGTGGCGCAGTACTGCGTGCTGATTTTTGCCTACCTCGTCCCGGCGATCTTCATTTCCATCCAGCTTACGGGTAATCCGCTGCCAATGTTCGGGTTTGGCAGCACGGTTGCGGATGGCTCCGGCGTTTACCTGCTCGACAAGCTCGACGGCCTGACGACTGAACTCGGGATGGACGCCTTTACCGAAGGCAGCAAGAGCACCGTCGACATGTTCTTCATCACGGCGGCATTGATGGCGGGCACGGCCGGACTGCCCCACGTGATCGTGCGTTTCTTCACGGTGCCCAAGGTGCGCGACGCGCGCATCTCGGCGGGTTACGCGCTGGTCTTCATCGCTTTGCTCTATACGACCGCGCCGGCGGTAGCCGCGTTCGCCCGGATCAACATCATCGACAACGTCGACGGTCTCTCATACACGGATGCTCCGGAGTGGTTCACCAAATGGGAGGACAGCAATCTGATCGCCTGGCTGGACAAGAACGCCGACGGGGTGGTGCAGTATCGTGGCGGCACGGCATTTTCCGGCGCGCCCTCCTTCACGGGCGAGCGCGGAGAGACGGGTGAACGCCTGCTCGCCAACCAGGCGAATCCCAATGCCAACGAGTTGTACGTGGATCGCGATATCATCGTGTTGGCGCATCCGGAGATTGCGCGCCTGCCGAACTGGGTGATCGCGCTGGTCGCCGCGGGTGGACTGGCGGCCGCGCTGTCCACGGCGGCCGGCTTGCTGCTGGTCATATCGACGGCGGTATCCCACGATCTGCTCAAAATGACGCTGATGCCGCAAATCAGCGAACGCCAGGAACTGATGTTTGCGCGGATCGCCGCGGCGGTTGCGGTGGGAGTCGCTGGACTGTTCGGCATCTATCCGCCGGGCTTCGTTGCCCAGGTGGTTGCCTTTGCGTTTGGGCTCGCGGCAGCGAGTTTCTTCCCGGTGATTCTGCTCGGCATCTTCTCGAAGCGCATGAACAAAGAGGCGGCGATTGCCGGCATGGTGACGGGACTCGCCTTCACGTTCTGCTACATCGTCTACTTCAAGTTTGTCGCGCCCGAACAGAACAACGCCGAATACTGGCTCTTCGGCATTTCGCCGGAGGGTATCGGCACGCTCGGCATGCTGCTGAACTTCGCGGTATCTGCCCTCGTGATGCGCGTGACACCGCCCCCACCCGCCGAAGTGCAGGCGATGGTCGAGAGCATCCGGATACCCACGCGTCGTGGCATTGGCGCCGCGGTGGATGACGCCGTGCGGTCGGGGGCCGCTACGGGGTCTGATACACCGACAGGAGCAAGCTGATGGAGACGAGCGGCGACGCGCTGATCGCCCGATACCGCGAGGAGGGTGTCAGGCGGGTCAAGCTCGGAATCTGCGACGTCGACGGCGTGTTGCGTGGCAAGTACATCAGCCTCGACAAGTTTGCCTCCATTGCGGGCGGCACGTCGGGATTCTGTGACTGTGTGCTCGGTTGGGACGTCGACGACCAACTGTACGACAACGCGACCGTCACCGGCTGGCATACGGCGTTCCCGGACGCGCCATACCGCCTTGACCTTGCAAGCGAGCGCAGACTCGCGGACGAAGCCGGCGTGCCTTTCTTCATAGGTCAGTTCGTGGGGGCCGGAGATGACGACCTGCATCCGGTATGCCCACGCTCACGCCTTGCGCATGTACTGCAGGATGCGGAATCGCTCGGGTTCTCGGCGAAACTCGGGTTCGAGTACGAGTTTTTCGTCTTTCGAGAAACTGCCCAGACTGCCCGGGACAAACATTATCGTGACCTTGTGCCGCTCTCGCCGGGCAACTTCGGCTATTCAGTGCTGCGAGCGAATACCTACGGCGAACTCTTCAACGAGTTCATGGACTACTGCATTGAGCTTGGCATGCCCCTTGAAGGGCTGCATTGCGAGACCGGCCCGGGCGTGTGGGAAGCGGCAATCAGTGCGGATGCGGCGGCCGCGGGCGCTGACCAGGCGGTGTTGTTCAAGACCTTCGCCAAGACGTTCTTTCAGCGGCGCGAGATGCTCGCGACGTTCATGGCGAAGTGGTCGATGGCCTACCCGGGTCAGAGCGGACACTGCCATCAATCCCTCGTTGCGCCAGACGGCAGCAATCTGTTCTTCGATGATGCGGACGAGCACTCCATGTCGAAGACGATGCGGCACTACGTTGCGGGCGTCGTCACGTACCTCCGGGAACTCCTCGCCGTCTACGCGCCGACGATCAACAGCTATACGCGTCTGGTGAAAGGTGCGTGGGCACCGACTGCCGCGACCTGGGGCGTCGAAAACCGGACGTGTGCGCTCCGGGTCATTCGCGGCGAGAAGGCTCAGCGCATGGAATTTCGCATCGGGTCTGCGGACGCGAATCCGTACCTGGTGGCAGCCGCCACCATCGGCGCAGGGTTGAAGGGAATCCGTGAGGAACTCGAGCTGCCGCCGCCGCTGGTCGGCAACGCCTACGAGCAGCAGGACAATCTTCCTGCCGCGCGCCAACTGCCGGGCTCACTGAAGGAAGCTGCGCGGGACTTTGCCGCTTCTGACGTGGCGCGCGAGATTTTCGGTGACGTCTTCGTCGATCACTACGCCGCGAGCAGAGACTGGGAAGTGCGTGAGTACGAGCGTCACGTGAATGACTGGCAGCTGTCGCGCTACTTCGAAATCATATGATCGCGCGCTGCAAGGTTGGGGTGCTCCAGCCGGACACCGTCCTGCCGCAGTTCGAGGACGAGTTTGGTGACTATCCCCTGATGCTGCGCGACGTGCTGGAACGCGCGGCGACCGCGGATGAGACGTTCGAATGGGTGGTCTATGACGTCAGTCAGGGCCAATACCCCGCGCAACCCGATGAGTGTGATGCCTACGTCATTACCGGCAGTCGGGCGAGCGTGTACGACGACGAAGACTGGATCCGAACCCTCGAGGACTATGTCCGCGTGTTGCACGCGGGGCAGATCAAACTCGTGGGGATCTGCTTCGGCCATCAGATGGTCGCGAGGGCGCTTGGCGGAGAGACCCGGGGCGCCGATGTCGGCTGGGGCGTCGGTATCGCTGAAAGCGTCGTGCAGCATGCCGCCGACTTCATGCGGCCGGCAAGATCCCGGTTCAATCTGATCGTTTCGCACCGGGATCAGGTCACCACGCTGCCCGAACAGGCGACGCTCCATGCCGGTAGCGGATTCTGCCCTGCGTCCATGTTTTCGATCGGCAATCACATTCTCGCGCTGCAGGGCCACCCGGAGTTTGTTGCCGGCTATTCGGCGGCGCTCATGGACATGCGGCGGGAGGTCCTCGGCGAGTCGACATGGGCAAACGGGATGGCTTCGCTCGAGCTCGAGAACGACCGCGATCTCGTTGCGCGCTGGATACTGAACTTTCTGTTTGCCCGTTAGCGGCGGAACCCTGATTCCTGGTCTATGGTGAAAGGGAGCATCGTGTCGGCGTTGCAACCGCAGGGCCACGGAACGAGGGGAAGTCTGCAGCATGGATGGGATTGCGGTTTGGATGGCCGGTGGCGCGCTGATCGTAGCGAGTGCAGCGTTGGGTCTGTCGGTCTGGACGGCGGCCCGCATGCGGTGGCCCGCGTCGCCAACACCCGAGGCACCGCCCGAGGA
>MDTE01174603.1_pt1 | contig 15565 bp, 11 predicted proteins | sample 811231 | NCBI WGS metagenome assembly MDTE01 (sample SAMN05326651, study PRJNA326480) | marine metagenome | isolation source: seawater | place: Indian Ocean: Red Sea | collected 2010
AATCTGGTTGCTTCGCACGATGAATCGTATTGGTTGTGCCACTGCTCGTCGAGTTCCAAGAGGGCTCCGTCAGCGATCTGTCCGCTATTGAGAAGTTCCCGTGCGAATCCAAGCAGCCCGTCCTGTTCCCGATGCCAGATCGCATGGTCTTCTCGGATGGCTGAGTCGTCCCAGGCCATCGAGAGGTCAGTCTTGCCGGTGGCCAACTCGGGCCACCGGCGGCGTCGGACTCAGCGCGCCGCCCTACCTGCCTCGCCCGACCCGATACTCGCCTGCTGGATTCGCTCCAGGTTCTCCGCGGCCCGCGCCGATCCGGGCTCGATGATGAGCGCCGACCTGAAGGCCTCGGAGGCCTCCACTCGCTGTCCTGACCGCTCGAGGGCAATCCCAAGGTTGTTGTGAAACAGCGCCACTCCGTCTGCCTGACGCACCGCCTCGGCGAGCCACGTGACCGCCGCCTCGAGACGGCCGAGCCGTAGCTCGAGGACCCCCAGGTTGTTCAGGGTCCAGGCGTCGGCGGGACGCAGGGAGAGCGCGTGCTCGTAGGCGTCACGCGCCGCATCCATCTCACCGAGCGCCACCAGCGTCCGCGCCGCCAGCCGGTGTGAGACGTGCGCGGTGCGGTCGATGTCGAGGGCCACGTCCACGACCTCCCGCGCATCACGGAACCGCCCCTGCTCGAGCAGCGCGCGGGCAAGCTGCTGGAGACTCGACACGTCGTCGGGCGTGTCGGCCAACACCCGTCTGAAACGGGTCTCGGCGAGGTCCGGGCGCCCGGCGCGAAGATGGGCGAGTCCGGCCATGAAGCGGGCCTGCCGTCGGTCCGGATCGTCGAGGAGGTAGCGGTCGAACAGCGATGCGGCTTCGCCATAGCGACGGTGCCGGAAGGCGGTGTCTGCGGCGGCCATCGAGGCGGTGGCTCGAGCGGGCACGACGTCGGTCCACGCGGCCTGGTGCACGCGAACCGGTGCCCGAGGGCGCTCTACTGATGGCTGACCGGAGGTCACCAACGCCGGGCGGTCCAGTGGAGCCGGTGGTGGCAGACGACGCACGTACCCGCCAGGGGGGGCCTCGTCGGCACACGCCGTCGCGACGACGGCCACGACCGCGATGGCCGCAGCCAGATGCTGAGTGGGGTGAAGGGGCATGGATCCTCCTGTGGGTCAACGTGCCGACCACCTCGGCCGCACGCCCCAGGAACATCGCAAGAGAGACGCCATCTGCGGCGGCTCCAGAGCCATCCACGCAAAGCGTGTCGTTTCAGTGCTTTACATGATCCTTCGAAGCAAGGCACCGATCGGCGATGGTGACGAGACGGACACCACGCGGTGGCGGACCGGTGTGATTCCGACCACGTCGCCGGTCGGAACAGCGGTCACGGGGAGGAGGGGTCGCCACGGCGAAGATCGTGCCGCCGCATGATCTTGAGCAGACTCGAATGGTCGGCCAGACCGAGCTGTCGTGCCGTGCGGGAAATGTGCCACTCGTTCGCGACCAGCGCATCGACCACGATCTGGCGCTCGGCGCGAGCGCGAAGGCCCCGAAGCGTCTGGTCTCCGGCCGCATCCTCATCCGGTGGCCGCGCCTGCTCCCGGATCTCCTCGGGCACGTCGTCGGGCGAGAGCACCTGGTCGTCGGTCGCGATCACCATCCGCTCGAGGCAGTTGCGTAGCTCCCTGACGTTGTTCCTGGACCAGTCGTAGGCGGCGAGCCTAGCGAGCGTCTCCGGCGAGGCGCCCTTGGGCCGTTCCCCGAATCGTGTCCCGATCGCGCCGAGCAAGTGCTCCACCAGCGCCGGGAGATCCCCGAGACGCTCGCGCAGCGGCGGCAATCGCACGGTGTGGACGTTGAGTCGGTAGTAGAGATCCTGACGGAAGCGCCCTGCCTCCACTTCGTCACCAAGCTCCCGATTCGTCGCCGCGATCACCCTGGCTCGCACCGGAATCGTGCGGTCGCCTCCAACCCGCGTCACCTCGCCCTGTTCGAGCACACGGAGCAGCTTGGCCTGAGCGGGTGGCGGGAGCTCGCCCACCTCGTCCAGAAACAGGGTGCCGTCACCGGCCAGCTCGAATGCTCCCTTTCGCACCCGGTCGGCTCCCGTGAACGCACCGCGTTCGTGCCCGAACAGCTCGCTCTCGACGAGCTGCTCCGGCAGCGCGGCGCTGTTGACGGCCACCAGAGGCCGGCGTCCCCCTCCAGCCAGTCGGTGCAACTCCCGGGCGACCAGTTCCTTCCCGGATCCGCTCTCGCCCAGGATCAGCACGGGGCTGGGGATCTGGGCAAGCTTGGCCAGGGTGGCCTTGAGCGCGAGCATCGGCGGACTCTCGCCGATGAGCGGGGTGTCCTCGCCCGCCCGGCCCCGCAGACGCGTGAGCTCGGCCAGCATGCGGCGTCGTGACAGCGCGTGCTCCACCTCCTGCACCACCCGCTCGACCGCCTCACTCTTGTCGATGAATCCGTGGGCACCGAGTCGAACCGCCTGCACGCACCGCTCGTAGGTTCCGGTCCCGGTGTAGACGATCACGGGAACGTCGATTCGTCGCTCTCTCAGGCTCCGCAACACCTCGAATCCGTCGGTGCCGGGCATCTCGAGGTCCAGCACCACGCAGTCGATGGCTTCGCGCCCCAGCACGTCCAGCGCTTCGGCGCCGCCTGACGCGATCGACGTGTCATACCCACCGACCCGGCGCAGGTCGTAGGCGTACTGCTCGGCCATCGCCGATACGTCATCGACGACGAGCACGTGGGTCATGGCGCGCTCTCCCGGGTCCCGTCGACGATCGGAATCTCGACCACCACTCGTGTGCCTTTCCCGATCTCACTCGTGACACGAACCGTGCCCCGCAGGTCGAGCACGAGACGTCGGACGATCGACAACCCCAGCCCGGTCCCGTCCGGCTTGGTCGTGTAGAAATCGTTGAACACCCGCTCTGTCTCCTCGTCGGTCATGCCGCGTCCCGTGTCGACGACACTGAGGCTGACGCGCGACCGGTCAGGCTCGATGAGCTCGGTGGTGACCAGGACCTCGCCCGGCCCATCGAGGCTGTCGATGGCGTTCGCGACCAGGTTCTCGACGATGCGTCGGAGGGACACCGGATCCCCCATGATCGTTGGCATCGACGACGCCAGCCTGCTCTCCAGCCGCACGGCGCCGTCGGGCGGAGCGGCCGACACGAGGGCACGAACGATCTCGTTGAGATCACAGCGCCGCCGTCGCGGCTCCGGCGACAGCCGGGCATAGTTGGACGCCAGCGTTTCCAGATAGTGCAGGCTCGCCTCGACGGTGCCGCGGCGCTCTTCGAACACGGGCCCCACCTCTGCCGAGCTCCGTCGACCGACCTCGGTCAGGTGACGGAAGACGTTCCGCAGCGGTACCAGTCCGTTCTTGACGTCGTGGGTGACCTGGCGCGCCATCTCGCCAACCGCGGCGTTACGCTCCGCCTCGCGAAGGGCGCGTGACCCTGATCTGAGGCGCCCGGTCAATTCCCCCAGCAGCCCGGCCAGGGTACCGACCTCATCGGTACGCTCGGGCGTAAAGTCGACGTCGAGTCGGTCCAGATCGAGCACGGCAGTCTTCTCGGCAAGCTCCGACAGCGGCCGGGTAATGCGCGAGGAGAGCCAACCAGCCAGCAACAACGCCACGACGGCCGACGCCACGGCCGTACCAAGAAACCAGCTGTCGACTCGGCCCAGAAGCGTCTGCAGCGGGTCGACCGTGTGGGTCACGACGATGTATGCCTCGGCCACCGGGGGAACCCCGCCGCTGGTGTCGAGCACCGGAATGTCGAGCCGGCCCAGGATCTGGTCCTCCGGAACGCCTGCTCCATCCCGCTCGCCAGGAACCGCCGCATCCAGCACCGGCGCCGCCAGCGCCGGATCGGAAGACATGCCGAGCTCCGGATACACCAGCGACACCGCGACATCGGGCTCGCCCGCCAGTCGAGCAAAGAACCCGGGATCGAGCGCCACGCCACCGATCAGCGTCAACGCCCGACTCCCGACACGGAACGGCTCGGCCCTGGCGAGCGAGAGAAACGACCACTCGGGCGTCCGGACCAGGACGAAGCCAAGCGCCTCGGCGCCGCCGAGACGCTCAGCAAGACCGGAAACGACACGACCGTGCTCATTACGGAAGTGTCCCGAGCTGAGGACGCGCCCCTCTTCGTCCTGGATCAACAGCATGGCCAGCCCCGACAGCTCGAGGGCGGTACCGGCGACGTCCAGCAGATAGCCCCGCTCGTCGGGCGACGAAGCGGTCAGCGCAACCCGGAACCGGTTGTCTCGCGTCAACGCCGACGCGAGCGCGGCAAGCCGGTCACCGACCTCGTCACGCTCGGCACGGAGATCCGCTTCGATCGCCGCGACGACATGCTCGACCCGCCGCTGATAGTCCGACCGCAGACCGGTCGCCACCTCACGGCGTGCCCCCCACGCAAGCACGACGAGCGAGACGATGGCTACCCCCGCAACGGTCAGCAGTACCCGCAGTCGAAGGCTCATCGTCGAGCCTCCCGGGCGGCAGCCAGGACCAGACCACCGTCGCCATCGAGACTGAGACGACCGACCCCACGTCTGAGGATCGCGTGGGCTCGCGTCTCGACCAGCGGTACCACCGCCGCGCTGGCCGACACGCCCGGCGCGCGCAACCACGGCGCGCGGGCCTCGAGGCCGCGCCACGGCTGACACGGGTCCAGCGTGTCACGGTCGAGCCGCACCAGATACAGCGCCTCGCGACCCTCGGTGAGCGCGTCGTCAAACGCCTGGTGCCCGAGCGCCAGGCTCGACAGCCGACCGGACCCGGTCGGCAACAAGGCCGCCAGCAGCCCATCGCCCGACCCGAAACCACCAAGCGCGACGAGACGCGCCGCGAGATCGCCGGCCACCGAATCGGTCTCGCGAAACAGGACCCGTGGTCTCGTGCCGATGGCGATCTCTGAACCACGTACGGGGGTTCCGGCGGCGGACGGGCAGCCGGGGGTCGTCGACCAGTACGGGGTCGAGGCGCCCCGGGCGTCCCCCCGCACCGCATCGGTAGCCAGACGAGCCCGCATGTCGTCGGTCACGCTCGACGCGGCGAGGTGCCCGCGTGGGGGGGACACGGCCGCATACACGTGTCGCCACGGCAATGGCACCGTCTGCAGATCGGGGCGGCTCCGGGCATAGGACAGGGCCAGGTGATGATCGGACACCATCAGGTCGACCGGCGCATCGAGCCGATCTCGGGGATCGGCGCCGGCGGCAACCTCGAACCTGATCACCTCGACTGGAGCGACCGAGATTGCCTCGGGATCATCCGGCACCCGTCCGAGAATGACCGTCCCGGTGTCGCCAGGCCCGGCCGCTCGATGATCGACGACACGGAGCGCGGTCGTGCCCTCCGGCCACCCCCTCCTACCCGGGCGCACTACCGCCAGGGCCGGTGCGGCCAGCACCAGAGGTTCGTCGACCTCTGCGGCCAGCGTCACCTCCAGGCTCCGTCCGTCCACGATCGTCACGGCCTCGACTGGCCCGCCGACCGGCTGGCCCGCTCGTACGAGGCCGCGCCAGCTCGCCACGACGTCGGCTGGGGTGACGGGGCTCCCGTCCCAGAACCGCGCCGTCTCGTCGAGAGTCAGACGCCAGGTGCGAACACGAGCCGCCCGGGTCCAGGTACGGGCCACCCCTGGCCGGACCCGGCCGTCGCAATCTACCCGGATGAGGGTGTCGTAGAGCTGCCGGAACAGCAGATGCTCGCTCCGATTGGTGGGCCGCGGAACGTGGGCCGGATCGACCGGGTCGGTCAGCGCGACGGTCCGGACCAGGTTGACCTCGTCCCCGCCAATCTCACACTGGCTCGGGGGAGGGGTCACCGGGGACGGGGGTGGCCGAACCGGGACATCCGCCCGGGTCACCGGTGACGACGGGGGCTCGGGAACCGCCTCGGGAGCTGGTGCCGACGGCGGAGGCGGGCTCGGCACAGGAGCCGGCCGGCTCGCGCAACCCGACACCAGCAGGGCCGCCAGAAGCGGCCACGTCGCCGGATGGATGATGGGTCGGGTCACCTCGGGCCCTCGCTACGTGGGTATGAGCACGCCTGGGACCCATGATAGCGCGGTGACCCGGACGCGCCGGGACAGGAGACCGGCGCGCCCGGGCCGTGGGCGTCTCGTCCGCGCAAGAGCCGGGGTCACCGGCTCTTATCCCAGCACGCGGACGACCACCCGCCGATTCCGGGCGCGCCCCTCACGAGAGTCGTTGGGCGCCACCGGACGTTCCTCGCCGTAGCTGATCACGTTCATCTTGTGCAGCGGCACCCGATGGTGCTCGTGCAGGTAGCGGCGAACCGCTTCGGCCCGGCGTAGTGCGAGCGCCTGGTTGAAGTCGGGCGGCCCGGTCGCGTCGGTGTGCCCTTCGATCTCGAGATGGGCCGCCGCGGGCAGGCTCTGGGCCTGGGCCACGAGCTCGTCGAGACGAGCGGTGACGCCGTCGGGCAACGTCGACTGGGCGAAGGCGAAGTCCCCGTGGTCCTCCGACAGGATTACCTCGAGCAACAGACGTTTCTGGGCCAGTTCGAGAGCGCGGGCCCGCTGGTCGGCGTCGTCAGCGGCCCGGCCGGCCTCGATCGCCGAGGTCTCCGCCCGTTCTGCGGTGTCCCCCGCCGCGATCGCGCTCTCGAGAGCTCTCTCCGTCGCCCCGTCGAGCTCACGGATCCGCCCCGCGTTCTGGCCCGTACCGGCCACGGTGTCTTCCAGACCGCGTTCGACCGCCGTCACCCGGCGCTCCACGGGTGCGGTGCCGTCGGCGACGGCCGTGTTGACGTATCCCTTGGTCGCGCAGCCGTTCAGCGAGGCCACCGCCATCATCCCCACCGTGATCGTGACAAGCTCGGATCGCATCCCTCGCCTCCTTTCCCTGGCCAGGAAAGAGGCAAGTCCCAGGCCAGGCAAGGTCCATCCATCTCAGAACGACACAAGCTCAGCCCTGTCAATAACTTGTGGAGTCTTCAGCCAGGTCGTCCGGACGTCCGATCGTGTCAATTCGGACACACATGCCTCGATGCCTCGTGTCGGGCCGGCCACGCAGGTCCCGGATCGGGTAGGCAACCGGTTGCCCACCCGGTGGCCAATGGACTGGCCATCACCGATCGACGTCCGATCACGATCCTGACGCTCGAGGTCCGAGAAGCCGGATCCGGCGCCGATCGGCTCGACCCAGGAGACCCGACCCAGGCGACATAGTGGAACAAGAGCGTTCGCCAATGCCGGGTCCGCTCGAGCCCGGGACCGCGACGAAACCGGCCTGGATCTTGAAACCGGTACCACCGTGCAGCACGTACTCGAGCTGACGACGTCCTTGTGTCCGGGATGCGGCAGACTGGTCGAGAGTCGGCCCGAGGCGCTCTCCGAGCGGGCCGCTCGGCTCCGGTGCGTGGCGTGCGGCGATGAGTAGGCGATGGACGGATGCCGGCGTGGACGCCTTCTCGCTGCTGCTGGCGCGCCGGATCAGTCAGATGGCGCCGGTCGAGGACGATCACTCGACCGTCGGTCAGACCCGCGCCGCCCGATATGAGCTGTGCGTCGGCGTGCGCTTCCGGATCGGCGACGACCCGATCTGGAAACGCGGCATGACGGCGAACGTGAGCCGTTCAGGGATCCTTGTCTACACTCGAGAGATCGGTGCGCTTCCTCCCCAGCCGCGCACCGATCCCATTTCCGCCGAAGTCGTGATCGAGCTAGGCACACCCGATGAGGTGAGCCTGGTGCGATGCGAAGCCACCGTGGCCCGGCTCGTCCCCGCGCGAGGTGATGCGCTCAGCGCCATGGCGTTCACCGTCGGCGACTACGTCCTTCTGGCGTCGTGACCCGACTCCGCCCGCCCCTCCCCGTCCCGGCCACACGTCGAGCCGGCGCGCTCCGCACACGCACGTAACCCCCTGGGACCGGCTCACGCCGGTCCCCCCGCCCTGGATCGAGCCGCCCGGCGCTGGACAGCGCCCTCCACTCTCGACAGACTGGCAAAGGTCGCCATGATTGTGCTCACCGAACTCGTGAAGGCCTACGACGGCGTCAAGGGCGTCAACGGACTCTCGCTGCGCGTGGAAGGTGGAGAGATTCTCGGGCTGGTCGGACCAAACGGGGCGGGCAAGACGACGACGCTGCGGTGCCTCGCCGGCATCATCCCGCCCACCTCCGGCCGGATCGAAGTGGCGGGCTTCAATCTGCGTGACCAGCCGACGGAGGCCCGACAGCGTCTGGCCTTCGTTCCCGACGAGCCGTATCTGTTCGACCATCTGACCGTCCGAGACCATCTGACGCTCTTCGCCCGACTCTACGGTGTCGAGGATGGTGAACCCCGCGCCGACTCGCTCCTGCATGAGGCGGCGCTCTTCGACCGTCAGCATGCGTTCCCAACCGAGCTGTCCCGAGGGATGAAGCAGAAGCTCGTGGTCGCGTGCGCCCTGCTCCACCGCCCTCGGGTCTTGATCCTCGATGAGCCGCTGACCGGCCTCGACCCGGCCGCCATGCGCCGGATGAAGCGTACGGTCCGCCAGACGGCCGACGAGGGCGCGGCCGTGATCGTGTCCTCACACATGCTGCACCTGGTCGAAGAGGTGTGCGACCGGGTCCTCATCGTGAGTCAGGGCCGCCAGGTGCTCGAGGGCACGCTGGCCGAGATCCGCGCCGAGCTGCCTGACGTGGATGCGGACGCCGACCTCGAGACCCTGTTCCTGCGAGCCACCGGCGACGACGACGGCTCATGAGCCCACTCGTCTACCTCGCCTGGCGCTCGCTTCGCGGTCGTGTCGTGGGTTGGGCACGGCTGATGCGCCAGCCGCGCTACCTGGTCGGCACGCTCGCCGGCGCGACCTGGATGGGGCTCTTCGCCTTACGCCCCGTCATGCGGGTCAACCGGGAGGCGAATCTCGACCGCGTCCCCGAGCTAGACGCGTGGTTGCCGACGCTCGAGCTCGGTGGGGCCCTCCTCCTCCTCGCGCTGGTCAGCCTGTGGTGGCTCTGGCCGTTCGGCAAGGCACTCGTGGAGCTCAGCGAGACCGAGCTCCACCTGTTGCTGCCCGCTCCGGTCCGACGGCGACACATCATCCAGTATGCGGTCCTCAGGAGTCAGTGGGGCGTGCTCTTTGGAGCCGCCATGATCGCCTTCTTCTCCTCTGGCGGCCGTCTCTCCACGTTCCTGTGGCGTCTGCTGAGCATGTGGATGCTGCTGACCCTGTGGAACCTGCACGCGCGGGGACGAGGGCTCTGGATGGCCCGCCTGTCGGAGCTTCCCACCACCACTGCGTGGCAGCGTCGAGCGCTGTTCGTCGGAGCCGCCGGTCTCGTCCTGGCGACGATGGCGCAGGCGCTCACCTCAGTCGTCGGGTCGGTCCCCGACCTCGGCGGCGATGTCTCCGAAACGCTTCGGAACACCCTGCACCCCGACTGGTTCCGGACCCATCACCCGGCGCTGTCACTTCTCCTCCTTCCCTTCCGCTGGCTGGTGCGGCTGGTGCTGAGTGGAGTCAGCGGCCCGCTGTCCCTCATCGACCGGGCAGGTCTGCTCGTGTGGCCCGCCCTCCTCATCGTCGTGCACAACGAGTGGGTCGTCCGGTCCCAGGCCAGCTTCGAGGACGCGTCTCTCGCCCGATCGCGTCGACTGGCAGCCAGCCGGGAGGCCGGAGCTCGCTTCCAGAAGCTCAGACACTCCCGGCGAGCCGCCGCCCCCTTCCGCCTGGGTCCACAGGGTCGTCCAGAGATCGCCATCCTCTGGAAGAACCTGATGCTGGCACATCGCACCCCGCTGGCACGCGCGACCGGCGCCGTGCTGGTCCTGCTCGGCACCGCGACGGTGGTCGTGTCGTGGGTCGCCGCCCCCACCTGGCTCATCGGGATCCTGACGGTCGGGGCGCTGGTCGCGCTCGTGATGACACCGCTCACCGCGGGTCACCAATGGCGAAACGACCTGCGTACCGACCTGCTGCGGGTCGAGTTGATACGGACCTGGCCGGTTGCCGGGTGGCGCCTGTTCGGCGCCGAGGTCGCCGCCCCCGCGATCATCGCGAGCCTGTATGCCACCGCGGCCGCCGGCGTGCTGGTCGTGGCCGGGGTCGCGGCCAGCCATCCCAACGCGGCAGATGTCGTGCTGGTGAGCGAGTCAGGAGCCGCGGCGCTGGGCAGCACGCCCCTGCGAGTCCTGCTCGCAGGGCTCCTGACGCTGATCCCCCTGCTCGGAGTGATCGCCACGCTGTCGGCCACGCTGCAGAACCTGCTTGCGCTGGTGTGGCCAAGCTGGGTCCAGCTGGGTCGGCGTCGATCCGGCTCAGCGGCTCATATCGGGCAGGGACTGATCACCAGCCTGGGACTGATGGTCGCGATGGTCGTCGGACTGCTCCCGGGTCTCGTGGTCAGCGGGGGGTGGCTCCTTCTCCAGGTGCAGGTGCTGGAGATCCCCCTCCGCGCCTGGCAGCTGCCACTGCTCGGTGTCGTGACCGCCGTCCCGCTGGCGCTCATCATCGCGGTGCTGATCCGATTCGGCGGACTGCTCTGGGACCAGCTGGACCCTTCGGCCGAGCTCCTGAACGCACCGACGCCAGGACGGTAGGGCAACCTAGGCACCCCGGTCCCGGAGGAGCGGACTCGATGCGCCACGGTCCACCTACGGGGCGAAGCTGGAGCGGGAGCGAATCGCCCATCGGCCGTCGATGCGCTCGATGATGTAGAGCGAATCGAACTGCGACAGCCGCTCATCGTCTGCGTCGTAGCGACTGAAGATCACGGCGACATGCACTTTGTCCGGGCTCGCCTGTACGACCGTGCGACGGTCCCAGTCACTACGGGCCCACCCGGTCCGCTCGGCGAACCGAGCAAAGTCGAACTGCGCGACACAATCTGCGTGGCTCTCGTAGCTCCGGATGGCACCGCTGGCAAATCGCAGATGGGGGAAATGAAAGGTCCGGCACATCGCCCCGTCGTCCTTGGCGTTGAAGGCGGTCATGAAGTCGTCGAGGACCCCCATGGCAGCGTTCTCGGCCGCGAACTGGGCGCGCGCCGGCGCCGCCAGGACCGACAGCACGAGGAAGACCAACAGCGGGCAGTGCGCGACTCGCATCACAAGGTCGACTCAGACCGGGTTGGCACGCGCCCAGGCCAGCCCTCTGGCGAGGTCGACGGCAGCCGCGGCCAGCTGCTCGGTCCGCTGGGTGATCTCGGGACCCGGTAGTCCTTCATCGGTGAAGTCCGGTCTCGTGCAGTAGACGAACCGCGGGATCACGAGACAGCGGAAGTCGAACATGAGGCTGTTGGCGAAGCTGATCGGCGACATGTAGCTGGCCTTGCCCCCTGCGGCACAGAGGAACCCGACCGGCTTGTCCTTCCAGCCCGAGCCTGTGAGCTCCATGGCGTTCTTCGCCACGGCGTTGAGGTCGTAGTTGTAGACCGGCGCCGACACGAGGATCGCGTCGGCCGCGTCGATCTTGTCGGTCAACAGCTGCACGTTCGGGTGGTCGAACGAGCCCTGGGTGCCGCACAACGGCAACTCGTGCTCGCCCAGGTCGATCAGTTCCACCCCGGCCCCGCGCCCGCGGAGATAGGATGCGGCGGACAAAGCCAGCTTGTGGGAGCGGCTCTGGGGATTCAGCGAACAGCTGAGGATCACGACCGAGGGTAGCGAGTCGGAGTGAGTGGTCATGGCCCGCGGATTATAAACCCGAGGCGCAGCCGACATCCCGCAATGGTCCGGACGCTATAATCGGGCCAACCCACGGCATCACGACCCAGGAGATTCCGACCGAGGTGTCTGCTACCGAGGAGCTGCGCTACGCCGCCCGGGCCCTGTCTCGGAGCCCCGGCTTCACCGCCACCGCGGTGATCACGCTGGCGCTGGGACTTGGCGCCACTACCGCGATCTTCAGCGTCGTCCAGGCGGTGTTACTACGCCCGCTCCCCTACCCGGACTCCGGGCGCATCGTCCAGGTCTTCCAGATGATCGAACGCCCGGCCGTGGGCACCCCTCTGCGGGCGGGCTTGACGCCGGATCAGTTTCAGATCTGGCGAGACCAGGCCTCGGCCGTCTCGGGGATCGCCGTGCACGGGGTCCGCACCTTCACCTTGACCGGTGTGACCGAAGCCATCCGCCTGAACGGCGCCGCGGTGACCCCCAGCCTGTTCCCCCTGCTCGAGATCACGCCGCTGCTGGGGCGAACGTTCGAAGCGTCGGAAGCACAGCCCGGAGCCGAACGCGTCGTCATCCTGAGCCAGGACACCTGGGAACGCTATCTGGGTGCAGACCCGGACATCCTGGACCGGATGCTCGAGCTCGAGGGAAATCCGTATCGCGTCGTTGGCGTGATGCCGCACAGCTTCGCGTTCCCTGCGCTCGATTATCGGGATGCCGGTGGCCAGCGCGACAACCGTCCGCAGTTCTGGGTACCGGTCGGGCTCCGTCCGCCCAACCCCAACCCGACGACGGATCTCGCCCTGATGCCCACGCTGGCGCGGCTCGGCCCGGAGCTGTCACTCGAGCAGGCCGAGGCCGAAGCCAATACGTTGGTGCCGCCGATCCGCCCCGAGCGCCCCGGTCGCATCGAGGTGGTCTCACTGCTCGACGAGCTGGTCGCCCCGGTCCGCCCGGCGCTGCTGCTGCTTCAGACCGGCGTCTTCTTCCTGCTGCTCATCGCATGCGCCAACGTCACCAACCTGTTGCTCGCCCGTGGGGCGGCGCGTCAACGGGAGCTGGCGGTCCGTCTGGCGCTGGGGGCCGGACGCAGCCATCTCGTGCGAAGTGTGCTGGCCGAGAGCGTGTTGCTGGCGGTGGGAGGAGGAGTGCTGGGCGCCCTGCTCGCCTGGTGGGGGACACAGCTGTTGCGGGTGCTTCCGCCCGGAAGCATCCCCAGAGTGTCCGAGACCAGCGTCGACGCGACGGTCCTGGGCGTAGCGGCGCTGCTGTCGTTGGGCACCGGCCTGCTGGTCGGTGTGATCACGGCGGCCCGGCTGGGGCGCCTCGATCCGCTGGAGTCGCTGCGGGATTCCCCCGGCGGCAGCACGCGCGGCAGCAGCCAGCGCCCCTCAACCGCGCTGGCGGTGGCACAGGTCGCGGCGGCCACGGTACTGCTGGTCGGCGCCGGGCTGCTGGCCAACAGCTTCGTCCGTATCCTGCGGATAGACCCCGGCTTCCAACCCGATGGCGTAGTCAGTTTTCGGGTAACGCTGCCCCGAGCCAGATACACCGAGACGCCCCAGCGCCAGCAGCTCTACACCGCGCTCCTCGAACAGCTCCGCGCCGCGCCGGGAGCCGAAGCAGTCGCGCTCGGCAACAGTCTGCCGACCCTCGCGCCGATCTTGGCGGGCGGCCTGACCATCGACGGCGAGCGCGCCGAACCGCCACTGGTCGCGGTCCGGATGGTCACTCCAGGCTTCTTTCGTAGCCTGGGGGTCCCCCTCCTCGAGGGACGCACCTTCTCCGACCGCGATCTGGATGGACAGTCGCCGGTCGCCGTCGTCAACGAATCCTTCGCGAGTCAGTACTTCGCAACCCGTCGCACCGTCGACGCGGAGTTCGAGGTCCTGCGCACGCCGGAACCGATCCGGATCATCGGGGTGGTCGGAAACACCGCGCCACCCGAGCCGGGCGGCGCCATCCGTCCCGAGGTCTACTTCTCGTATCTGCAGTTCCCGAAGCCGGGCCCCCGCTACAGTCCGCTGACCACCTTGGCGGGCGCCATCCGCACCACCGGGAATCCCGGTACGATGGCCAGCCTCATTCGCGACGCCGTACGGCGTCTGGACCCCGACCTTCCGGTCTACGACGTGACGACCCTGGCCAGTCGCCGCGCAGACGCCAGAGCGCAGGCCCGGTTCTATCTGACGGCCGGACTCGGGCTCGCGGTGGTGGCGCTGGCAGTCGCCGCGATCGGCATCTATGGCGTGCTGGCCTACGCCGTGACCCGCCGCACGCGCGAGCTGGGTATCCGGATAGCGCTCGGAGCCGACCGCGGCCGGCTGCTTCGGATGGTGTCGGGGGAAGGCATGCGGCTCGCGCTCATCGGGCTGAGCCTTGGCCTGGTGGGAGCGATGTGGAGCTCGCGATTCCTCGAGAGCCTCCTGTTCGGCGTGCAGAGCACCGACCCGTGGACGCTGGTCGCGGTCGCGCTCCTGTTCGCGCTCACGGCGCTGGTCGCGAGCTATCTGCCCGCGCGCCGGGCCACACGGGTCGACCCGCTCGCCTCGCTCCGCGCAGAGTGACGAGCCGCCAGGCAGTCCTCACAGCCACTCTCGGGCCCACACAGAAACCTGAGCGGTTCCCGGGTCAGTCGCGGCACGACGACATCGACCACGGCCCGAGCCCGCATCAGGCGAGCCTCGGCGTGTCCCACCGGCCCGATCCGTTGCGCCCCGGCGGCCCTCAGCCAGTCGTCAACGTCGCGAAACCGACGGCAGCAATGGTCGTTCTCTCCGTAGTCGATGCGGGTCGGCCGACCGTCCGCCAGCACGGTACAGTGCTGGGGCAGACGGTATGGCTGGAAATCGCTGGGTGACAACACCCGCCTCACCCGGTGCCTCCCGCACGAGCGTGGTCAGCGTCCCTTCGCGCACCACCCGAATCACGGTGCCGGCCACCGCCTGGGGTCCGGTGGAGCGCTCCACGTCAAGGAGCCACTCCCCCAGATAGGCATCACTCGATTGGACACCGAGCGCTCCAAGGGGTAGTGACCAGATCCAGATCAGGCTGACAACGGCGCACGCTCGCTGCATTCTCGACATGTCTACTTGGTCGCCACGCGAACGAAAACGGCCCGGGGTGACGCCCTAGACCACCCGTTCGGCCCGGAGGCCCGCGATCTCTTCAGTCGAGTAGCCCAGCTCGGCCAGGACCTCGTCGGTGTGCTCGCCCAGCTGGGGGGCCCGCTGGGTGATGCCCGGCTGACTATCGGACATCGAGAACGGCGTATCGGACACCGGTACCGGGCGTGTCGACCCGGGATAGTCGACCGGCTTCAAGAATCCGATCGCCTGGATGTGGGGATCGTCGAGCGCCTGCTGGGGCGAATACACGGGGCCGGCCGGGATCCTCGCCCGCTCGAGCGCGTCGAGCGCCTCGGCCGAGGTCCTCTCCGCACACCAGGCGGCCATCCGTTCACTGATGGCGGCGCCGTGGTCGCCACGCGACATGTCGTCGGCGAAACGGGAGTCCTCGAGCCAGTGCGGCTCGTCCATCAGGGTCACCCAGCGCTCGAAGAGCGGCTGGCCGATGGTCTGCACGAGGATCCACCCGTCCTTGGTCCGATGCGTATCGGAAGGCGCCGACACCTGGCTCCGGTTCAGAGACGCCACCCGGTTCGGGGCGTGCACCGCCTGCTCGATCAAGGTCGGGTTGGCGATGGTCAGGGCCGAAGCCAACAACGACCCCTGCACCTGCTGTCCCTGACCCGTCTGCTGCCGCGCGACCACCGCCGCGAGCGTCCCGACCGTGGCGCTCAAGGCGGTGGTGAAGTCGACCCACGGTACATAGCTCTTGGTGGGTTGACCCGGCTCCCCGGACAGATACATCGAGCCGGACATGGCCTGGCCGATACCGTCGAAGCCGACCTTCT
>MDTE01190333.1_pt1 | contig 15561 bp, 14 predicted proteins | sample 811231 | NCBI WGS metagenome assembly MDTE01 (sample SAMN05326651, study PRJNA326480) | marine metagenome | isolation source: seawater | place: Indian Ocean: Red Sea | collected 2010
CTTGTGCCAATACAACAGACGTACCACTGGTACTTGTATAGTCTGCACTACCTAGCAATACACCATTCTGAAATACATCTAAATAGTTTGTATCAACATAAGATAAAGTTACACCCTCGCTACTTGCACCAGTAAATGTAGTCTGACTAGCAGTAGCAGTATAGGTGTGTACTCGTCTTACTCCGTTGCTTGGACTTGTTCCTATGTATGGCATTGTTTATATCCCTGAGTTTTCCAAGTGTGTTGCATAAGCTGTCTTGATTGCATCTGTATGAACTGCATTGCATATTGCTTGTACTTCTGTGCTTTCATTACTTATATCTGCGTCAGGTGCTACTGTGTGCCTGTTAAAACTTCTACTTATTTCTGTGCCATCTCTTTTAATAACTGTAGCTGTTCTTATGCTTAATATTTTAAAGTCACCAATTATTTCAATCTTATCTCGTATTGTTTCTTCTGTTAGTGCCATTTTTTTACTCCTAAAAATTTTAAGTTGTCATATAAGAAGCATTGGATATTATATATTTTCCACTCATATTTGCATTTGTTAATGCAGAACCAGTTTCTGTATATAAGTATATATTACTAGTTCCTGCCGCTGTATATAAATAAACTATTCCTGCTCTATTACTAAAACAAGAGTGTCCTCCTCTTGCTGCAACAGGAAAAGGTAACGTAATTAAAGCATTATTAGTATCTGAAGTAGTAGGAAAAAACATTTCTAATCCAATAGTTACTAACCTTCCAACTCTAGTATAATCTTTTTGATTTATAGTAGGAAAAGTTAACCCTGCACCACTAGCATCTGTGGGTGTCCATGTTCCTTCTTCATAATCATCAAGTAAATTAGATGCTGTAGCAGAAGTTACACCAAGATGAACACCTTTACTTGAAGCATCAAAAACAATGTTATCTGACAAAGTAGATACACCAGTAACACCTAACGTACCACCTATACTAGCATTACCACTTATCGTTGCACTATCAACACTGATAGACGTAGGAAATACTGTTGTTATTGTTTGCCCTATATATCCCATATCAACTCCTATGTACTAATAGCATCTACAACAGATACCCAAACATCTGCTGAACTTGCAACACTTGCCTTTACTTTTAGGGCATCACCTGAAACCATAACAATTTTTGCACCACCATCTAAGACTTGCAAAGAACCTCCTACTGGAATTGGTGCATCTTTGACTATATGTATGTCGTTAGAACCATCATTGATGTAAACTTCTACTGTAATCTGTGCTGTATGAACATTGGCTACTGTTATTCCAACTATGGCATCATCTGAGTTTGCAGTTCTCAGTGTCGTTGCACCTGTGCCTACTGAATTTGCTGTATTTCTTTCAAAATCTTGTGCCATTTATTTCTCCTTTACAATGCTATTGCCATTGCAGTAGCAAATCCTTTTGTTGCTGCACCAATATCGTCTGCCACTTCACTAGCACTTCTACCTTCTATTGTTGTGCCATTTACTCTTAAAAAGTCATCATCTGCTACACCTGATCCAAATGTAGCTACATTACCACTAGATATACCTGATGTTGGTAATTGTGATGTAAGTGCCAAAGTTCCTGCTGTTGCTGGTAAAACTATTGTGATATTCCCACCAAAATCAGCATGTGCTGGTGCTGTAAGCTGTGCATAATGTGCATTAGCTGATTCACAGTAAAATTTTATGTTTGATTGAGATCCACCATTTTTAAGTACAATCTCACCAGTTTGAATATCGACATTGCCATCTATTCTAACTAAGCCAGTGCCATTTGGTGTAAGTGCTATATTACCATTAGATGTAGATACTAAAGCATTACCATTTACATCTAAATCTCCACCTAGTTGTGGTGAAGTATCACCAGCTACAGATGTTAATGATGCTTGTGTTGTTATTTGCCAGGCTGATCCAGTATAAACTTTCAATGCGTTAGCAGTTGTATCAAAGAACAGATCTCCAGCATTTAGTGCATCACCATCATTATCGGTTGAAGGCTCACTTGACTTTGCACCTAAATACACATCATCAAAGTTATCTGCACTAGTAGCTGCTGCTGCTGCACTTGCTGCTGCTGCCGTAGCACTATTGGCTGCATTAGTTGCTTGTGTAGATGCTGTGCTTGCACTTGTGCTTGCATTTGATGCCTGGGTAGATGCTGTAGTTGCACTACTTGCAGCAGCCGTTGCAGAACTTGCTGCATTTGTTGCTGATGTTGCTGCTGATACTGCATCAATCAATAATTTAAAATGGTCTGTATCTGTTAGACTATCTCCAACAACGGAAGCTGCCACACATATATAAACATTGTTTAGTTCAGCAGTAGTAGTTGATTTGATTATGTCTCTTTCTACATAGGCTGCTGTTGTGACTGTTGCATCTGAACCTTTGAAAGTTCCTAATTCTTGCGTAACAGACAACTCTCCTGAACTGTCAAATGCTAGGACCTTACTTGCTCTGTCTGTTGCTCCTACTGTAAATTCAGTAGATGTCATAGTGTTAGTTCGTGATAGTTTTATTGTTCTATCTACTTCTTCCTGCATCTGTTGACTGATAAATGTCAGCCTGTCTAACGCATCTTCGTGTGTAGCAGCAGGAAATGGATCGTTTGCAACATAGTCTGTAGACTGTGTTAGTGCCATATTTCTTCTGATAACGACAGTGACTCCACTTGCAGGAGCAGAACCAAATACAACATTACCACCACTAGCATTACCAGCATTTGTTACTGTGTAGTGTGTTGTTAGTGACTGTACTGTTTCAACACCTGTGCTTGATCTTAGTATAACAGTTAGGTCTGCATCTGCGAATATTTTGAATCCGTATGCAAATGTTGTGGTACTTCCGTTACCACTATAACTGTTTTTTGTGGTCGTACTACTTACTGTCATATTCACCTCATTGTTTGTTTTTACAATATTTTTTGTTTTTTAACAAGATACTTATTCAAAAGCAGAAACTATATTCAATCCTTCTTTAGCTAATAAAATCATACTTCTGTAACTTTCATCAATCATTTGTCTTTTATCAGTAGCACTAAATCCATCATTGTTATATATCAATCTTATTGTTGATTGTATGTTTGACATGGCTTCTGCAATCTCGACAAGAGGTAATTTGTTATATTCTGTTTGCCTAAATACTTCTTTTACTTCTTCAAAATTCAAATCTTTACTTAATTTTTTTGCAGTAGTTACTCTATCTTTTATTTTGTTGTACTCTTTGTAAAATCTTGTTATTGGCTCTGCACCCATACTTGGATGCCTTACAATAAATGCTTTGATTACAGGTGTATCTGCTAGAGTTTTTGCTGGTTCTATAGGTTCTTTAATCAGTCCAAGTTTTTTTATTGCAACATCACTCAACTCTAAAGCATATTGTCCTAAAGTTCCTGTCCAACCTCTAATAAGATGATCTATTTTTGCAGGAGATGCCATTGGAGAATCAGCAACACCTATTGCTAAATTTAGTTCTGCTATTGTTTTCCCTAAAAGTTTTGCTGTAGCACTTGTATATTCTGTATATTCATATTGAGAAAGCAAAGGCTCTACTCTTCTTGGAACTATTGGTCGATCTGAAAATAAACTCCTATTTGCGTAAAATTCAATGAAAGGTTTTATGAAGTCTGGTATTGGTCCAAGATTAAATAAGTTATCTTTACCCATTTCTGCAAAAAACTTTGTTACACTCTGAGGGTCTTTTTTAAATGCAAAATCTAACATTCTTTCTGCACCTGTACCAAACAATAGTCCAGGTTCAAAAGGTTTAGGTATTCTATAAACAATTTCGTTTTCACCTTCTCCTGTAATGACTATCCAAAAAAGATCTTTTTGCCATTGTGGTAGTTCTCTGTATGTTGGGTTATCGTGATTTACCGACCACAATAAAATACTTGGAAGTGTAATTGTAGTAAATATTGCAGCACTTGTTTTAACAGGTCTTTGTTTAAAGGCATCAACTATCTTTACATAACCTTGTAATCTAGCATTGAAAAAGGATGTTATTCTGTTCCAACCTTGTATTTTATTACCCATTTTTGCAAAGTCTATGGTTATGTCTCTTGCATCAAAACCACTTTTTTCAACAACATCACGATCTGTCAAACGACCTCTTTTTTTGTATGCGTCAAGTGAAATTTTATATTGACCAATTCTTGATCCACTTTCAAAGATTTCTGACAATATTCTCAACATCTCTATAGGATTTGATACTTGATTTCTTACTTTACCTTTTGTGAGTTGTGCCTTCAAATCTTTTGAAAAATATCTTCTATCCATACTTATGAACATGGATTGCATAGCACCTGATCTTGTCCATTCTTTGTAAAGATTTGTTTTACCAAGCATGTGCCAAAAACCCATAGCCGTATGATAGAGTGGTATAAAGTTTTTATCACTAAATATAGCAGCAGAAACAGTATCTCTTTGAAAATTACGCAATATAAAATCAGGAGATAGCGTTGATCCTGCTCTTAAGAGCCTTGATGGTGTAGACAAAAACCTCATCAAAATGTTTTGTGACGTTCCACTTGCATCTTTGAGTGCTGTAGCAACCTCTGTACCTACTTCCCAGACTTCTCTTTTCCCATTTCTAAAAACAACAATCTCTGATGGTCCTGCATCCTGTGAGTTTCTCCTAAATACAGAAAAGCCTTGTAACGCTTCAGGTTTGATCGCACCAACATCTTCTAAAACTTTGGACAACTCTTCTACTGTAACTCTTGTTTGCTTGAGTTTGCTTGGCACTTTACCCATTTCTGGAAAAACATCAGGTGTCTTTTCGATCATCTCAACAAATTTAATATTTGTTCTGTTTCTTTCTGCTAGTGTTATGAAATGGATTGTATTTAAATGCACACTTTCAAGTGGATTAATTATTTTTCTTTCACTGCCTTTAAAAGTTTTGAGTGGATTTGTAATCCCTTTACCAAATTTTGCATTTGCATCAGATAAACCCTCTTCTAAAACTCTGTAAAATGGAACATAATCTTTGTTTGCTTCAAATATCTTTGCAGCAGTTTCTTTTGATATAATACCAGAATCAACAAGATATTGAGTTAGCTTGCCTTGATATTCATTTAACTCTCTAAAAGTTGCTTCATACTTGTCATTAAAATTTTTAACAACATCTCTAGCTGCTGCTTGATCTATACCTGTTTTTTTACCTTGTGCTTCTTTTTCAATACTTCTTTTTGAAACAACGTAAGATGTAAAATCTTTATAATCTTTTTCAGTTTTTATTGGCTCAAGTATTTTAAGTAAACTTTTGCCACCATCTAATTTTAGTGTGTTTGCCTTGAAAGTTCCAAACTGAATAAAGTGCATGGCTCTTCCAATCATTCCTGGTTGTACTCTTGCTTGCACATAAGGATCGACTGTGTTCTCAAACTTATTACCAGCTTCTCTTGCTTTTTTTACTACATTGAAAATTGGGTGGAGTTTATCAAAGTATTGAGTGACTATCTGACTTTTGATGTTAGTCAAACCTTCAGTCTGTTTTGGCATCTCAAACTGAATTTGCTCGTTTACTTTGTTAACTGATTCTCTTGTTTCAATAGTTGGTTTTTCTACCTCTACCTTTTTTTCTTGTGTTAGAACACTTTGTTTTGGCTCTGTGTTTGCTTTAAAAGGTTCAGGTTTCTCAGACCCTTTAGGGGAATCTCTAAACTTTTCTATATTAACTGAAGCAGCATCTTCTAACTTTCGAGGTTCGTTAAGTATTTCATCAACAACTTTACTATGTGTTTTGTCAGTTTCTTTCACCCTTTGTGTGACCATTCTAGCACCTTTTTCTCCAATGCCGAATGTTCCTAAAACAAGAGCAGTATTTATAAGTTCATCTCTTGATGGTAGTTGTCCTTCCAATATTGTACCCATACCTGTAAATGCACCATATTGAGCAGCATATTTACCCATCAAGGTTTTTGCACCTACCCAACCAGGCAAAGCCATAGCTGTTCCCAATGTAAGACCTGACTTTACACCCTCTTTGAAACCATGATCTATAAATATATCCCACCACTCTGAAAATGTATTTACTTGTCCTCTATCTAACGCTTCTATGTACATACCTCGTATAGACTCATTAACAAATCCAGCAGTTGCACCACCAGCAAAAACATTGCCACCTGTTGCTGCTGTTCCAAGAAATCCTGCTGGAAGATATACAGGAAGATCAGCACCAATATTAGAAATACTTTCAAACCATCTTTCTAAAACACCTGTATCTTCAGGTTCAGGCAACAAAGCATTTTTTGCGTCATATCCAATATCACCTTTTGAATGATATTGTAAGGCAAGATTTATAGTAGATTTACCAACACCTCTTTCCCAGTATTTTTGCCACTCAGCATCCTCACCGACTAAAAATTGTTTGGTTTGTTTAACATCTTTTGTAACTTGCTCTTTCAATGCACCTGTTCGGAACTCTGCTTCATCCTTAATACCTTTCCATATTGATTGCCAATATGTTTGAATAGGCTCTACTGTTTTGTTTTTTTCTGTATTTGGGAAGCCAAAACTATCTGTCAATTCATCATCAGGAAACCCAGCATCTTTTAAGATTAAAAACTCTTCCCTGTTTTTTTCTTTAGTTTCTTCAGCATTGAATCCTGCATCATTTAATATGAGATTTTGAAGTTCTCGTTGATTCATCACTGAGTCCTGAGTTTAAGCCATACTGGATATTTACCACTTGTAAACCATAGTTGATAAGGTCCTGAGTTAAGATAGTCTTGTTGAGTAAAAAGATCTATATTAGTAACACCAATTAGTCTTGCAACCTCTTCTCTTGTAGGTGGTCGAACTTGGTCAAGAGTTAAATCGTTTTGATTATCAATTCTTAAACTGTTTTGATAGTTTTTAAGTATTTCTTTACTTGTTATTCTATAAAAATTTTCGTCTTTTAAAATATAATCATTGCTTCTTCTATCAAGCAATGAAATTGCTGACTTCCCCTCTGCTAATCCTCTTTCAAATCTTTTTCTCATTTGAATAGAAAAGTCAAAAAATCTTGCTTCACCACCATTGTCAAACTGCCTATATATTTTTGAACCAAGAATAAGATCTTTATTACCATCAAGAAATTGACCAAATAATTTAAAATCTCCTGCTGTATCAGGTTTTTGAAAAGAATTTATATCACTTACTAATGTTCTAAATGTAGTGTTATCAATATCATCTCTTTCAAGAATACTTTTTGCTTCTGTTTCACCCTCAATCAAAAACTTATCATTAATTGATCTTACTTCTCTTGAAACTATTTTTTCAAATATTCGTCTGTAAACTACTGGTGCTGTTTCATCAGCGAAATTACCATCAACATTTTTCATCAATATTGTTTGTAAATTGTTTCTCAAAGTTGCACCACCTGAACCCTGAAACTCTAATTTTTTAATTTTATCAAAAGTAAGTGTGCCATCTAAAGCTGCTGGAAGATTATCATTGAAAATTGTTTCATTGTTTTCTCTTATCTGATTATTTTTTTCAAACTGTCTAAATCTAATTTCAGATTCAACTTGTGTTGCTTGCTGTTCTGCAAGTGCAATCACTTTACTCTTTTCACTTTCAGACAAAGTTTTCCATACTTTTTGTTTATCTTCATCACCACCAAAAGTGCCATCTTTTACTTCTGATAGTTTATCATTTATAATAGAACTGTTTGTATTTGGCTCTCTGTCAAGGTCAAAATCAACATGATTACCAAGTGAAGCAATATTATTATTTGTTATAATAGTTTTTTGTTGTGTTAAAAGTGTTGATAAAACACTTCCCTTTGATGTTGAAAACTCTTTACCTGACTTTGATGTAATCTCTTTTTGTATTGTGTTTAAATCTGTTATTGATGTTGAGTTTGTTATTTTGTTCTGAATATTACTTACTGCATCCTCAGAAGTTTTGTTCTTCAAAAATGTTCTAATTTGTGATGATGTGTATGATATTGGAATACCTGATACTTTTGCTTCGTTTATTGTATCAATTATTTTTTTTCTTTTGATCTCATACTCAGGGTCTTTGGAGTTGATAGACCTCAAGTCAGACAATCCTTTGTCTATATTGCTATCAATTTTTGTTCCTGCAATTATGTTACCACGATTAAACGCATTTTGTTTTGCCTTTAACTTAAAAGAATCAAAAGTTGATGAAAGTTTTTGTTTCAAAAGATTTGATCTTCTTGAATCATAGTCTTTATCAAACCTTTCTTTGAATTTGTTTATTATTTTATCAATTCTTTCGGAAGCATCACCGACTGTAGTATCTTTTGTTTGAAGTTCGTTTGATCCTGCCAAATCTAAAAACTTAGACTCCTCTTCTGCTATTATGGCTTTATCTTCTCTATCTCTTTCAGCCATGCCAAAATTAAAAGCTATTTGTTGTGCTGAGTCTGCGAATGATGCCAATGCTTGTCCAGGAGCAGCAAACGCACCTGTATTAGCAGCAGGAGACAATGATCCTGTAGCTAACTGTTGTGTTGTTCCTCTTCCTTGATTATATATTGGTATTTTTGCCATGTTACACCATCATTGCTCTTGAACCACTTTCTAATAAACTTTGATAAGCCTTTGTTTTTAATGCTCTTGATCTTGCTGCACCTTCTGTTCTTAATAAAGTGGCAGCAGCTATTTGTCTTGTTTGTTCTATATCAGAAGCATACTGAATACGCAGTGCATCTTTTTCTGTATTAAAATAAGCATCAGCCAAGGCTAACATTGGACTACCACTCATAGTTACACCTGATGAAGCCGTTGCAACTCTTTGAGTACCAACTAATCTTTCTGATTGTTTTCGTAAATTGTTTTCTTCATCAATTTTTGCTCTTTGCAAAAGTATAGCTTCATTTTCTTCTACTTGAGCATTGTACTCTGCCGTTTGTCTAGCTGCTCTGGCTGCTGCCATATTTCCTTTAAAACTAAGAAATCCTGACCCTGCTATTGCTGCTGCTACTAATGGTGGACTCATTATTTCACCCACGCATAACGAATATAATCTGCACCATCAGGACCAAACTTCTTCATTATTCCCTCTTCCTCAAACTTTAGCCACTTAATAAATCTAACAGCTTTTTCATCATTTGAACATATACTTGCTTGTAGTCTAAACAGATTGTTCTCTTCTATCATAGTCATTATCATCTTTTTTACAATCTTAGCCATCCTGTACGGAAACTCTTGTCCTTTGACTCCTAGCACAAACCATGCTTCTGCTACACCATCCCATAACAAACTGATACCACCGATTGCTGCAATAATGTCTTTATACATGGCAACATATCCATTTACCTCGTCTTTACAAAACGCATCCCTGTGTGATTGCAAAAACTCAAAGTCAGTAGCTATAGCCTGAACATGATATTTCTCTAGCTTTTCAAGTCTAAGCATCAAAAGTATTTGACCTCCTCATAATCGCAAGAACTGTCATAGGCAAAGGCTGTGATTGCTGTATTACAACCTGTGCTTCATTTTCATATCCTGCTGGAAAAGATATTTCCTTATCTCCTGTAAACATTGGTACGGCTGTGTCCATAGCCATACTACTATCTCTAAATGGTATTCTATCCAAGTTACTTACATCTGGTCCTAGCTCTGCACCTACAGTATCAAGAAATCTTGCAGTAACACCATGTATTCTTTTTATCTTGCCCTGTGATGTACCATCATTTGCACCACCTTCCAACCTCAAAGTTTTTATAAAACTTGTATAGCCAAGACCTATGTGTGCTTTTGTAACTGATCTATCTAATGTTATTGATCCACCTGACACTGTTTTGTCTGCATGTGCAGAACCATCTGCAAGTATTTGTACTGACTCCCCTTCAAGGTGGTTAAGTCCTGTGATTGTTGATGTAGCTGATCCTGAATATGTCAATCCACTATCAACAAAAAAAGCATCTGTAATATCTGATCCAAAGTTTATTGATTTAAGAAATACTATGTGTCTTGTTGTTACACTGTTTATTGTTAGTTTTACGCTTAGATAAACTTGATCTTCTGCACCACTAGGTATCGCTGTAATACTTTCTACAACACCACTTCCACCAAGAACATGACCATGCCATCCAACAGTTCCATTTGCTCTATCGTATGTTAGACCGATCAACTCACCATTTGTGCTTACAAACCAAAGTATTAACTCAGGTTCTTGTTGCCAAACCATATCAGTCAATCCACCTCTTGTTATATGATCTGCAAGCACAGTCAAATCAACGCCAAGCAGTCCATCTGTATCTAAATCAAATGTAATCTCTTTTACTTTCTCTGTACCTTTCTGCACAAGTATAGTTGAGTTTCCTGCTCTAAGTGGTCTAACCTGTGATGTACCAAATGTTGTTTCTCTCAAAACATTTACATTCGTTGGTGTAACTGGTTGTGTTCCTGTGCCACCTGACAAAGTAAACTCAGCACTAGTTGTAAGTATCTGAAGAAATCTACCTGGCAAAAGATGTTTGATAACATTGACTTGATCTGATGCTATAGTAATGTTCACAGCATCATCATCATTTGTGCCTGGTGTATGGTTTTCAAAGTCAGCAGACACACTACCAAATATACTTTGTGGTTGATGCGTAGTTCCTGCAAAGAATAATCTTTCTTCATAAAAAGCTAGTGCCTTTGGAAAGCCACGAACAGAACTAAATGCACCTTCACTCCACTTTGTAGTGGTGTTACTTGACCCAACTACTGAAGCTGGTAGTGTGCTTTTAACATCTGCTGTTACCTGTGTTGCACTTGTAAAGCCTGTTATCTTTACAAAACCAGTGCCACTATGCAAAAACTCCCAATCTATATTACCATAAGTCTCTGTGCCTTTTGTATGCACTGGTGCTGTTGTGCTACTAGTATGTGATCCTGAGTTTGATTTCTTGTAAACATTATCACCATTACGAACTGTAGCATTTTGTGCATAACTTGTTGATGCTGCCCACGCATCATGGTTTACCTCAATGATTTCTCTAAACCTAAACAATGCACCAACATGACCAGACTCAAAGAAACTTGCTGATGCAACTATGTCTATACCTGTGCCTGTTGCTGCACTGGCATACAAAGTAGTTGTAGTTAGGTTTTCATCTAGGTAAGGACCATCCGTAAAATCTATATCTGTAAGTGTGAAACTTGTTGCTGAAGTTCTTGTAAGTTTGGCTGGTTCATGTGACTTGTGTGCAATAAACAATACATCTGCTGACTGTGCAAAGTTAATCTCAAATATCTCAGTTACGCTGTAAGTAGTTGTAACTTCTACTATTTTTCCACTTGTACCACCTGAAGTGTAAGTTGTAAATGCAGAACTGTTTATACCTGATAACTCAAATGTATTCGTTGTTTTGTTTGCAACAGTAAACTCACGATTGTTTACTTCTGTCATACCTACAACACCTGATATAAATACTCTATCACCATTGCTGTAGCCATGAGATGTAGCTGTAACAACTGCTGGATTTGCTTTTGTTATAGCACTTATAGTTTTTGTAACTTCTGTAAGAATACCACCATCTTTGAAGAATCTTACATAATTTGCACCAAACTCAAGCACATAAGCCTGTTCATCTGAAAACTCAAAGTTAACTAGCTTGACTTTGCCACCATCTTTTGTCGTTCCTGCAAATGATGTTCCTGGTCTACGAGTGATGCCACCTGACGGAAACACCAACATATTTTCTAAAGTATCACAACCCTCACTATATTTTTGTAAGTCAATCCTACCTGATAGTTTCGGAGATAGTTCTCCTGCTCTAAAATTAGTTAAGATTGTCGATACTCTTGCCATACTACAACCTTATATTTGTAAACTCATCAGCCACCAATTTATCAGGTTTACCTTCAAGTGCATCCATTGCTCTTGCTTCTTTTACCTTTTGCTCATACATACTATACATTGATTGTGCAACTGTTGTGCTGCCTGTGATTGCATACGCTGTCTCTGATGCAAGTCTATAGGCTATAGCATTTGACAGTAGACTATCAAACTGTTCTGTATCTGTAACTCTTGCCAAGTAAACTATTCTGCATGTTGCTTCGTCTGAAAGTATCTTTCTGCCTTCTATCTTAAACATTACTTGACTGTCGTAAGGCGAAATCTCTGCATCTACGTTTGATGTAAAGAATGACAAAACACGCAAACAAAAAGGATCTGTTGGTAAAGTAAACTGATTGGCAAAACCAAAAGAAGGTGCTGTGCTATCTGCTGCTAACTCTGCTCTTTCTATTGCACAGTTCCAAGGATGTGATCTAAGTGTTGCATCTCTTACTGTTGCAAACCTTCTGTTACAAAGCCTTGCTTCTTTTGAATTTTCTGTAAGAGCAGTAATAGTTGCTGCACCTAATAAATCCATAGCTTCATTACATATATCTACTACTGAGGGCATAATTTTACCTTTGAAAAAGGGGGATTGCTCCCCCTCTTATTTAGTTGATTACATACTCAATGATGAAAGACATATCACCACCTGTGCCACCTGTGGCATTAAAGGTAGCTGCAATGTAGTAGTACCCACCTGGATCAGTGGATGCTCCTGCATTTTCGAATAACTTTGCACCTATAGTATTAATATCTGCTGCTTCTGTTCTAAGATCGGCAACTGCTGTTGTTCCATCTGCAACTGATGTAGCGTAAAAGTCCTCATCTACAACTGTTCCATCTGTTTGATAGATACCGACATTAAATGTGCAACTGCCACCTAAAGCATCTGTTGCAACTTGCAACTTTGTAATTGATGCGTTACTTGGTAGTGGAGCAAGCATGACAATATCATTGTCTGTACTGTCTCCAGCAGCTAATGCTATCGTTCCTTGAGCCACACGCAAAACGCCATGAAGCTCTTGTGAATTACTAGCAATTTGAGGAGTAGCTTCAAAATTAGCTACAAGTGTAGAATTTTTTGTAGTCATTTACTTCTCCCTTATGCTGACTCATCACAGTCTATCTGAACGACTTTTTCTTCTTCCATTCTCGTAGCACCGATACTCATGCAGTAGTAGACCTGAGTTGCGTAACCTTTGTCACTTCTCTCGTCTATTCTTGCCATCACATCTTTACCAATCGCTAATGTAAGACCATCCTCTGCCCATGCGAAACATGAACGGATGTTACTAGCCTTTGATAGTCTGTTTGTTACAATAAACTCAAATCCCATGAAGGTATTGATTTCACCCTGAACAAGTGCCTTGACTGTGTTGAAGTCAGAAGATGTTACATTTGTATCTCCTAACAACGCATCAATCTGCTCTGGACCAACGGCTATATATCTTGGGATTGAAGGATCAACTGATGCTAAGTCAAGAGTCTTTTTAGCTGTTCTTAACTTTGCGACTGTCAAATCAGTACCACCATTTGCTATCTGATTTCCAGCTAACATGGTTGTGGATGTTGAACCAGTCTCACCAGTAAACGCAGTTCCTAATGCTGCATCAATGATAACATCATCCATTGATCTTCCCATAGCTGCTGCTGCTGCTTGAGCATAAGCACTTGTTGGATCAATAAGCATACGAACTTTGTCTTGCTCATCTATGAGATCTGCGAACTCATAGTCAACTAACGACACTCTTCTTCTAGCGTGAGGAGTATCGATTTGAGGTGTATCAGAATGGCGAGTTGTACGCTTTTGAGCAGTAACTTTGCCGATCTGATCGAAAAAGGCATTTTTTCCTGTAACAGATTCTACCCTTACAGCATCTCTCAGTAATGAACCCATTTGCTGAGAAAGCATCTGCACATTAGCAGAATACTGTTGGACAAATGCCGTAGTTACATTTATTGACATTTTTTTCTCCTGTTAATAACTACGTTTTCATTTTAACTACTTTCGAGGTGCTACCCTTTCGGACACTCCTAGGATTTTCAGACTCGTTAGGTCTATCGTCTTTCCGATTGCCAGAAGGACTTGTTGGCAAGCTACCCTTCACTACCCACTCGTAATATTTATTAGCGAGTTCTTTGGGATTCATTAAGTCTCTTTGCGTTCCAAACTCTACTGCTAAACGCAAACATTCTAATCTAATTTCATGCTGCTCCATTCAACATCTCATATAAATCTTGAACTTCTTTTACAGCTTTATCTCTTGCTACTGGATTTTTTCTATCCCAATAAGCATGAGATCTGTCATTCATTATAGTATCAATCTTTGCCTTTGCATCAGCAGGACTCATTCTGTAGTTCACAGAGTTCTCTGATATTGTATCTTCTTTTGTCACAGAGTTTTTGAAATCTGCAAAACTTGCAAACGCTTTGATAAATGCAGGATGATTACCAACCTTAGTTCCATCTTGCAAAACCATATCTAACAAATCTTGACCAGCTATATCTGCGACTGCTCTGTTTGCTTGTGATACCTTTGCATCAAAGTCAGCACCCCATTCAGCTTTCAAGTTTTGCTCAATCTGTTGTTTTTGTTGTTGTGCATCTTTTGACATTGCTTCTGTTGTTTGCTGAATACTACTTCTGTAATAATCTAATATACCATTAGCCTGTGTCTTTGATAGACCAAGTTTATGTGCAATATCTGTATATGTATTCACATCTCCCTCAGTTAGTATCTGACCATCTGCTTGTATAGCATAGCCACTAGGCTCGTCAGGTCTACCTAACTTAGAATATATGTTACTCAAATCATCCTCTGTTGGATTTTTTGGTAATGGTATTTTATCTGCACCAATTAATCTTTGTGCGTTTACAAAGGAAAGTCCTAAGTTTCCTACGTCATTTATGCTTTGTAGACTTGGATGATCTCTGATTTCTTCAGGTAACTGTTGTAGAAACTCACTTCGAGATCCACTTCCACTGGCTACTTCAGCAGGAGTTTCAACTGGCACACTAGGTTGTGTTGACTCAGTTTGGATTGCCTGTTGTTCTGTTTCGTTCATTTGTTTCCTCTTCTAACATATTTAAAATGTGCAAGTACACTGTTCTCTTGCCTTCTTCAAAAGCCGTTCCGTTACTATCGTTCTGAACGTATGTTGTATTACGATAATTACATCTTGCTTCTAAATCTTGTAACACCTTTTTTCCACTATCGGTAGTAAAAACTTGTTTATACATATATTTAATAGCTTCAATTTCCTTGACCACCACCTACCATCCTTACTGCTTGTGATGCCTGCAAAGCTGTATTTACATCTTCTTGATCCTGTTGTCTTTGCATTTGCTCTTCTTGCATTTGCTGTCTTTGCTCTCTGATTTCTGCAACTTCTGCGTTTGTCCTCAACACACTCTTTGGAACACCTAATGAATCTGTAACATGTCTGACAAGACCATCTGCATCTAAATGATCTCCAACTGGTAAACTCTGTGATAATGGTAACAATATTTCTAACGCTTTCATTGTAGAGTTCAGGCTTGTTGACTTCTGTACCTTTGCAAGTGGTGATACATATTCAATATCTATATCTCTGCCTTGCAGTATCTCTGGTGGTATTGCAAGCATTTCATTTCTAAGCATCAATGAAAAAACTCTATCAATCAAAGGCTTCAACATCTCATTCATCAATCTACCAAGCACAGGACCTATCACTCTCATTCTTTCTTCCTGTCTTTGCACAACTTCTGTAGCTGTCATGTTTGGA
>MDTE01191857.1_pt1 | contig 15560 bp, 18 predicted proteins | sample 811231 | NCBI WGS metagenome assembly MDTE01 (sample SAMN05326651, study PRJNA326480) | marine metagenome | isolation source: seawater | place: Indian Ocean: Red Sea | collected 2010
ATCCTGATCACTAATTTCACCTTCTAAGTCTTCTTCTGTAAAATCTGTGTTATCAAGTCTTTTATTAAAATCAATAAGACTTTCTCCCGGTTTGGCTATTTGTCCAACTTTTTTACCATCTATTGTGTCGCTAGTAACTTTTGATTTTCCCCAATCTACCTTACCTCCTGCTTTTACTATTTGGTCATAATTATCTCTATATACACCAAACTTTTCATCCCAAATTAATCCTTTAATTTCACGCTTTTTTTTATTTTTAAAAATTTTTTCTGGATGAGGAGAGTCCCTTTTAGTTTTTAAAGATTCATTACGTTTATCTATTGCTTTTTTTGTAGGATGAATATTCTTTTTTATTTCTTTTTTCTTTTTACTAGAACCATACCCCTGTGCATCATCCCCCATTGCACCTATATTAGACTTTTTATCAGGAGTAAAGTAGTCTTTTACATCTTCCCATGTATCTTTTAAATTATCTAAAAACCCCGTCTTATTATTATCTTTTTTCTTTTTAGTGGATTTTTGCTTTACAGTGGTTCTTTTATTTACAGGGGGTTTTTTCTTAGTCTTTGTTTTATATTGATTTGCATCAGGCCCCATTCCACCTATATTACTTTTTCCTGCATCTTGAACATCAGATTTCTGTTCAAGGTAATCTAATGCTTTTTTTGATCGTTGATCTTCTAATTTTTTAGATTTTTTCCCAGTTGGGCCACCAGATATTCTCCTCTTCTCCCTTATCATTTTATTTAATTCTTTTTTTAAGTTAACCTTCTCCCCCACCTTACCTTCGATAGATAACTCAGGAAACTCTGATGAAGTTAATTTTATATTCATTAACCCTGCACCTTTAGATTCTTTAATAGCCGCCATTATTTAACTCCTCTTCTAAGGTCTTCTTGTTCTCTCCACTTTTGCCATTGAGAGCCGCCTGTTAATCTTTCTATCTCCTCATCTTCTTTGGATTTTAATTCATCTATATATCCTCTTCCTTTAGTCTGAAATGACTCTGCCATATCTGGAGCATAACCAGCTTCTATATCTGGAGCAACACTTTTCCTTTTTTTACTAGCTTCTGAAAGTCTTCTAAGAGAAGCATCTCTTGCTTGTTCTCTTTGTATTTCTGATAACCTTTTTTGCTCTGCTATTTCTCTTCCTGCTATTTGTTGTTGAGTTAATTGGTCACTTCTAGACTGTCTTTCTTCTGGACTTATTCCTCTTGTTAATCCTCTATAATCTGATTGACCTAATTTTGCAGAATCAAAAAACCCTTTTTCTTCAATATCCTTCCTTTTTTGGTAATAATCTTGTTCCCAATTTTGTAGTTCATTTTGTGCCCTTTGTGCTTGATTTCTGGCTTCAGGAGTCTTTGCATTGTCAAACAATCTTTGCACATTTTCTGATCTTCTTGCATATTGTTTATCAAAAGCCGCATCTGCACCTGCTAACCCAGCCGCTTTTTTTGCATCCATACCTTGATAAACAGCAGAACCTAACCCTACTAAATCTCCATATTCATTACGGACAGCCCTACCTTCTGAATCTGTTCCTAGCATAGCCTGATCAATCAATTGACCACCACCCATAGTTTCACTTAACCCACCAGTATAATAAGCCGCCGCACCTCTAGCCGCCGCACTAAGTAATTTTTGAAGTCCTGATCGCTTTCCACTATCACGAACACGCTGTTCTTTATCAGCCTTAGCCTTCCTTTCTAAAGCAGAAGTTAGTCTTGCATCCGCATCAGCCATTGAACTTGTCTCATGCTGATATATTCTACTTACATCACTTGGATCAAATCCATATGCCATATTGCTCCTTACGTTAATAATTTCATTTGGATACCAAGTTTATGGTAGTCAACCATATAGTATCCATCTGAGTTTGTTTTTACTGAATCAGAGTGCTTAGTTCCTAATAGTTCCTGTGCCATTACACCTGACCATCTATGATTTGGTTGAAACTTATAATTAAATGAATAGATATTGGGGTTCCCATCTTTCCCTTCTTCAAGAAGTTCAATATTTTCTTTTAATCTAATATCTGACAAACCTAATGCACTTGTTATTCCTCCAAGGAATCCACCGCTACCACCTCCGCCTCCTCCAGAGTGTCTAGCCGCATCTGCGGCTCTTTGTTTTTCTGCTTGTTCTTTATTATATTGCTGTGTTTGTTGTGCAACAACATCACCAAGTTGTGCAGTTGTCATTCCTGCTTGTGCACCTATCATTCTACCTTGTTGATCTAGTCCAGCCATTTGCTGTTGTCTTGCACCGCCTGCGGCTTGTACTGCACCCATACCTTGTCCCAGCATTGCGGCTTGTTGTTGTTGTCCTTGTAATCCTAATTGTGCTCCCCCCTGTACTCCCTGCATAGCCATTTGTTTGCCTTGCATTTCCATTCCTGCGGCTTGCCCTTTGAGTGCGGCTTGCTGTGCACCAAGACTTGCTTGCTGTCCTGCCATTCCTGCTCTCTGTCCTAACATTCCTGCCTGACCTTGCATTTGCTGTTGTAACTGTTGCTGTGCTTGCATCTGAGGATTCATTGCACCAAGTGCAGACTGCATGAAACCACCTGCCTGTGCTAATTGAGCCTGTCCCATTTGTTGACCTTGAATCTGAGATTGTAGTGTCTCTGACCTTCCTGCTTGTGCTTGATTTGCCGCTGATGAAGTTTGAAATTGTGCTACCTTAGCGGCTATTTCTGCTGGAGAAGCACCAGAAGCGGCTAACTCACGCCTTAACTTCTCTTCACTTCCTTTAGTAGAAGCCATTCTTTGCTCTTCCATTCTTCCTTTGAGCATCTCAGCTTGTTCCTGCCCTACTTCACCAGACATTGCTTGTTCGCCCATCTGTGCAAGTTTACTTTCATATCCTGCACCACGATCAGCCATAGCACCTGTTCTTGCTTCAAGTCCTGCCATTTTGTCCTGCAAGGCTCCTGCTTCTTTCTGGAAACCTTCCTGACCAAACTGTTCTTTAACTGCACCTACATCTGCCGCTCCTTCTTTAAAACCTGTTGCTCCTTCTGTAGCGGCTTCTGCACCTTTTCCTGCTATGTTCTCATACTTGGTTGCGGCTTCATCACCCCTTGTTTTGGCTTCACCTGCCATTTTATCAAACTTACCTTGATATTCTCCTAACTTAGTGACATCTTCACCAAATCCTGCTGTTAAATCCTTACTTTCTCCTCTAAGCCCTTTATACTCCCCCTTATAACCTTCAAAAGAACCAGAGGTATCCATTTTTGCTGTAGAAGGATCATAACCACCTTTTAATGTTGCAGTTTCAAAGTCAAACCCTTCTTCACCTTCTTTCTTACCAGAAGCATCAGTCATAACTCCACGATCTTCTATAGTCCTGCCTTCTGCATCTCTCATTACTCCCTTGGTGTGCCTCTCTCTTTCACGTTGAAGCCTACCTGCATCATGTTTTTCTGTAGCGGCTTTTCTATCTGCATCCCATTTTTCTTTTGCTTTTTGTTTTCTTAGGTTTTCTCTTTCTTCTGGAGACATCATGTTTTGTTGCATTTGCATATTACGAAGCCTTTGACGTTCTCTCTCTTCACGGCCTTCACCCTCAGTTGAAGCTGGGTCATTAAATCTACCCGAACCCGGCCCTCTACCTATACTGTCTAAAAAACCACCACCTGAAGGAGTTGCTTTTTGTTTATTATAATCCTGCATTCGAGAAGCCCACCTATCTACATTCCCAAAGTACTCTTTTTGATTCCTAGAACGTAATGTTCCAGTGCTCCTTAATCCTTGCCGTCTTTCAGCTTCAGTTTCAGTTTTTCCTGTGTGTGTTGATTTCATATCAGCATAACCTTTTTGAAAACTAGGAATACCATACTCAGTTATTTCACCACTACCACCTTCTTCTCTTAACATCTCTGCTTCTTCGGGGCTTATATAAGCTAAAGACTCCATCTCACCTTCTGGTGTTTGATAGTTTTTAGGAACTTCTATTAAACTTTGTTTAGCTTCTTGTAATCTATTGTATGCCGCCATCTTATCCTGCATACCAAGTTCCTGTTGTTGATCAGCTATATTTCGTTGACCTAACTCCTGTAAGTATTTCATTTGTTCTGGAGACATAGTTTTCTTTTTAGCTCTCGCTTTAGCTAACCCCATAAATCCGGGTTCTCTTTTCATCATCATTGCCATTATTGCCCCTCTGGTGTTTGCATTTGTGGTTGCTCTGTATCTAATAGAGTTTGATCTGTTTCAAATAAAGCTATATCCCCATCTCCGTCTGTCTGTACCCACTGTAGTACCTGACCTGACGAATTTGCAGGAAAATAATCTTTGTGTGTCTTATATCCTCCATCCTGCGGAATTACTATTTCTGGCAACCACTCTTTACTAAGTAGTTCTCCATCCATATATAAGGCTAATTCTACCTCACCCTGATACGTTACTTGAAATTCAGAATGTGATTTTAACCCTTTATAATATTTTGCTGGTAATGCAACTGCCCTTGAGGAAAGTATTTGGCCTTCCTGTGCAGAAGAAACTACCTGTTCTATATGAGGTATATACCCATATGTTAAAGGAGGAAAATAAACTTTAATTGTATCTTGATTCCTTCCTTTTCTTGGTTTCAAGGAAATAACTTTTTTAATTCCTGCATTTGGTTTTATTCCTACTTCATCCATGTACATCTTAACTTGCATACTTTTATTAAATGTAACCTCATAATAGTGATATAAAATATTTTCACTAAATTGTGCTTCTGGGACACTCTCAAACTGATACCTTGAAATATCAGTAATATCTGCTGTCATTTGGGCTACATTACCTTGTGCTCCCGCAGGTAAAGAAATTCTTCGTGTTTTTCTAACTTTATGTTCTGGTAATAATTTTCCAGAAGCAGTTAGAACGTGTGTCCCATCTACAGTAGCCTTTACTGTTGGCTTACCTTCATACTCAATAAGAAGAGATTGAAATACATTACGTTCTTTTATCATAGTAAGTCTGTATCCTTCTCATTTTCTAGTATAGAAACTCTTTTTTCTAATGCAATAACTTCTTTCCTTAAATCCCTTAAATTATCAGCAATTTGTCTTATTGCATCTTGTATTACAGGATCATCAACTGCAAAGTACCCATCTGCCTCAGTTAACCCCATTTTAGGTGTTATAGCCATTATATAACCTCTGCATCAAAAACGGAACCAGAAATTCGACTTGTTTCTGATTCTGTAGCAACTATATGAGGTAGATGACCTTCTGACATTGCAGGAAAAAATAATATTGCTGTCCCTGTATTACCAGTGCCGGGGTCTGTTAATGTAGTTGAAGAAACTTTTTCTACTCCATCTAGCTTGACTATTACACTTGGTGTCCCTGTGTAAGTTAGTGTAACATTATTAAACCTCTTTTTCTGCAATTCTGCAAGTACATCATACTTTATAGCTATAGAAGATATTTTTCCTGTACAATCCTTAAATTCTATACTTGCACGGTTTGCAACTTTTGCTGTTGATAAATAAAATGCTCTATTAAATTCTGATACTGCCGTTGATATTGTAAAAGTATCTACTAATTGACCATCACACTTTATATTAATTATACCAGAAAAATCTTGACCAGTTGTGTAAACAGTATAAAATGCCTTTTCTGAATTAATATCTCCTCCTACAAAATCCTTTGTTTCAAAAGAAAATTTATTTGCTTCTGATGCTCCACCTAAATAACCTCCTTCACTATATAGTCTATTATTCATAGGTCTATAATGAAAATTAGTAGCTTTGTTAGTTGTATTGCATATTTTTGGAGATTGTCTCATATCAACCTTCCAACCATCACTTGCCGCCGCTAATAAATAATATGTATCATCAATTACTCCTGATACGTTTTCTATATTGGTTGCACTAGGTTTTGTAAAATTCTGCACTAATTCATCTGTTAAAACAGTAACATTTCTGCCATCAAAATAACATATTCCTGTATGTGAACAATATATAATAGAATCTTTTATCTTTGAAATAGTTTTATGTGAACCCACAGGCAATCCATGTGTAGTAGGTACTTGTACTTTTCTCATTTCATTATGGGCATTACCATAAACACGATATAAAGCGTGTTCTGTAAATACTACTGCTTCTCCACCCCTTGATACTATTCCTGTTATCTGTCCTTCAAAGTCTAAATAACCATCTATTGCATAATTATTAGGTTTTGCATAATTACTTATATATAACCTTGTATCAACGGAACCCATAAAAAAGTTATTAAATTCAGTTAAATATTTTAGATTATATGGTACTTTAGTTGGATTTTGAATAGGTTCAATCTCTATTAATGTTCTAGGAGGAGTAAAATCTAAAAAAGAACCACAACCAGAATGTAATCCTAATCCATTATCTCCTGTAACTGTAGCATCTACTACATTTGCGCTTGCAAATACATATTCCCTAGTATCATTGTTATAAGGTGCACCAGAAACAGGACTAATTGCATCAGAAGTAAATTTTACTAAAAGATGTAGGTCTATTCTATGGTTTGCATCAGCACCATATAGTTTAATAGCACTTGTGGTTGTAAGTAATGTGGTCTCGCCCTCTGCGGCTGATGCCTCTACTACTGCTGTTCCTGTTGCATGGTCACTCCCACTAGGAGCATTAGCTATTGTTACAGTAGGTGCTGAAGTGTAACCACTACCTTTTTCTGTAATAATAATATTTGTTACTAAATCTCCACTTAAAACTGCTTCAGCAGTTGCTTGTTTACCACTACCTCCGGGAGCCGCTATAGTAACAGTTGGTGCCGTTGTATAATTTGCACCATCATTAGTTATTGTAATACTTGATATTCCTCCAGAATTATATTTTTTCTGAGAACCTGATGCTCCATAACCATACCACTTTGCCTTCCACTCGGCACCAGAAGGTAATCCAGATACTTGAATTTGTATATCGTTGGTACTTTTAGCAACACTAGCAGATAATGGTGATCCATCTGTTTGAGAGGTTAAATATATATCCTGTACCTTCTTTATAACAGCAGAAGTACCCCCTACACGATATAAAGCAAATTTACCATAGAATGATGAGTTTGCATCTTCCTTATTTATTTCATATTTTACTAATACAGGGACACTAGTATGTGAAGAGTCTGAATTTATATTTGCAAGACTTAAAGATACAGGGGTTAATTCAGAAATACCACCCTCTGCCCCACTTGCATCATCAAATCTAGCTATCCCCCATTGAAAAGGAATAGGAAAATTTTCTGTAAACCATTTTACTGAATGCCCTTCTGCCCTTGCTGTATTATTATCACCTAACTGTGTTACTGTTATACTATGTGGGTCTGGTTTTCTTAAATCTATAGGAAAAATTTTACTTAATATTCCATCCATTATACGAGCAGGTGCAGTATTAATAGTCAATGAAACACCAGAACCACTTGCTGTTGCGGCTTTATTTAATGTTATTTTATTGGTTCCTGTATCAACAGTTTCAATAACTGCACCGTCTGCTATTCCAGTTCCAACAACATTATCTGTTATTATAACCTTAGCAATATCTGCGGCTGTTAATGTAATTTCTTTTGATCCACTAGTTACTGTAGTTGCTGTTAAAGAAAAACTATCTCGCCCCATGTAAAGATCATCATTATATTCAACGAATGAAGAAACTGAACCTAAATTTAATTCTGTATCATTTACTATAACAGCAGTTACAGAAGTAAGAGTTATAGTTCCTGTTCCATTATCTGTTAAATTTATTTCTGTTCCACCCTCTGTAGCCGCTAATGTCATTGTATTTACTGCTGGCCTTGTCTTTATAAAATATGTAGTTCCTGCAACAAGAGGGGCTGGGACATCACTTCCTGCTAATTGAATTGTATCATTAACAACAAGACCATGTGCTCCACTTGCTGTTGTTAAAAGATTTGAACCATATGTAGCAGTTACAGTATCAGTCATTCCTATCTGATATGTGCCTGTAGATGAAATTGTAAGTGGATTTCCTAATTGTGTTTCTGGAACTGTAGCTGTACTTGTAGAGCCTCCATCTATAGTAAGAATTGTATAAGCATTTGCTTCATCTGTTCCTACCCAAGTGTCTCCTTTTTCATAATAAAATTGCTTACCCCCTCCTTCTCCTCCTATGCCTGTGTCTGGTCTTATATCACCATGAGAAAAGTCTACATTCTTTGCGGCCTGCACCATATTTTCTGGTAACTTGTGTGCAGGTATTCTTGTATTTAATCCTCCTGTGAAATCTATCTGTCTTTCTATTGCCATTCATCAAACTTTTATAATGTAATTAACTGCTATTATTGGAGATAAAATAGTATGTGCGGTTCCACTTCCTGTATTAGTAGTTGTTATTGTATGAGTATGAGTAGGGTCTGTTAAAGCTGTTGTTACTGAAGGGCTTCCAGAGTTAGAAGCTCCTGTAAAAGCTACACTTGTATTAGTTACTGGATTACCGGAATTTGAAGTTATAGAGTGAGTATGACCTGTCCCTGCTGATGTGTTTGAGGTACTTGGCTGTGCTGTCGAATGCTGTCCCCAATCTGTATCATCACCACCAACTGCAATTTTACCACTAGTACCCCCTGTTGTTCCCCACAAATGATCCGACATCTGATGTGTGTGAGGCATAGGGTGAGTATGTCCAGTTTCAGGCCCAGTAGCATATGTTCCAGCAGAGTGAATGTGGTCAGGAACTAATGCCTCTATTACTAAAGTAGAAGATGCACTCATTCCTGTACTTGAAGCGGCTGATGAAGCTCCGTGATTATGTGCAGGAAGTTCACCTATAACTAATGTATGTGTTTCTGTACCTGCGGTGTCACTTAATGTTCTTGCTGTTAATCCAGATGCAATAGAATTACTAGCACCTGTATGTACTCCTACAGGAGACCTTGACCTAAAGTCTGGTACTTTGACTGTATTTGTGCCCCATACAGAAGAACTTGAATTTCCCCAGTCATTTGATGCTTTTAATAGATTGAATAAAGGTTGATAATCATTGCCTGTTCCATCAGCATTATGGTGATCTCCACCATTGCCAGATGTTTGACTTAGAGTATCACCATTACAGTATAACCATCCAGCAGGAGGTGAATTACCATCTGCATTACCTGCATACATCCTAATTTCACCAGTAAAACCTGAGAAGTTACTGGAACCACTAACTGTTGATGTTAAAGTTAAAGTGTCTGTACTTGCATTACCTATAACAGCATTACCATTAAAAGTTGCTACACCAGATACAGTTAATGTTCCATTTACAGTTAATCCTAATGTGCTTGTTGTCTGAAGATTAGTATTAGCGTTTGATTCTAGAACCATATTTGCAGTTCCAGAATTACTTAGGTGTCTTACTTCATTTACTTTTAATGTACTCATTCTTCTCTATTTTTTTGTTTTAATTTACGTTTATCTCTGTAAGGATTCCCATTCCCTGTCCGTACTTTTTTTTTAGCCATTATAAATAAGTCCTTTTTTATAGACTGTTTTTCCTTTTTCCTTTACTGCTGTTAATATTGATTTTCTATTTTCTAATCTATTAAATGAACAGTGTACCCAACCATCTCTAGGGTCTTTCCCCGGATATTCAAGTATTAACTGGTCAAATTCTAAATTCCCTTTTATCCATTCTGCTAATTCCGCATTACTTGTTGAATTAGCTTCAAAGTCTGCCGCTTGTCCTTTTGTATGTTGACTTTTATCACCAGAACCTATAGCACGATTTAATTCTAAAACTCTTAGTCCAGAATTAATTGATATTGTCCCAAATTTATCTCTACAAGGCTGTAATACTTTTGAAGTAAGTACAGCCAAGTTTATGAGTTGTTCTTGGTCAGGGTTATTCTTTATACCCTTCCTAATAGCTGTTTGACTACGAATTAATTCTCGTAAAGCAAAGTTTTTACTTAACTGCATTAGCTAAATAAATCCTTAAAAGATTTAAAAGGATTCTCTGGCATTTCCTCAACTACTGCATCTAATAACTTTTTTTGATTATCACTAAGGTTATCATCAATAGCCTTTTGAACGTGCTCTACAGCTAAATTCTGAGCTTTATCTATTACAAGACTTTGAATTACATTAATTAATAATGCTGGATTCATTCTTCTTCTCCGTTTGTTGTTGGGTTAGGAGGTGGTAATATATTCTTTTCATCCTCTTGATGTAAGTCACCACCTGATTCAAAATAAAATTTTGCTATGCCTGCTAGGATAGGTATAAATGCTCCTATCAGAATATTGAGCAAATCTTTGGAGGATGAAGTCATTTCATCACTAGCCACAAGCATCATATGTACAATATAGCTAAATATAGCCATTGCTACTATTGCAATTACAAATCTTGCATAAAATCTAACTAGTTGAATTTTATCATTTACACTCATATTATCCAAATATTAAATCTAGTGTTATAAAAGTTACAAAAGCTGAAAAAAATATTAATGGCAAATATAAAAGCAATCTATGTATTAAGTGCATTTATGCTTTACTTTTTTCCACATTTTTTCTGCAAATGCTTTTGGATTAGAAATATCTTTTTTAGCTTGTTTAATATTTTTTTCTAATCGTTTAATAAAATGTTTTTCTATTTCTTTTGCAGATTTCCCTATACAATGCTTAACTGTGTTTTCTGCCGCATCCTTTATCCATTCCCTTGGATCAAGACCCTCAATGCGATCTTTAATAGAATTACAACATTTTATACACGCTACTGGATTTATCATTATTCTCCTTATTTTTCAGTTACTAACCTTATTAGGTTATCCATTGACTTTGTATTTGCTTCAAGACTGGATGCCATTTTATTAATTGCATCATTCCCTTGTTGTGCTAATTCAAAGGCTCGTTTATCATTCTCTGAATCTCTTTTTGTAAAATCATCAATGATTCTTTGTCTCTCTTGCCTACCCCTTTCTGCCGCTTCTTCTGCTTTTACAAATTGAAATTTGATAAACCATAAAGCTAATAAACTATAAACTATAGGAGCACCTAAGTTTTGTACTATAGAGATATAATCATTTGAGTTCATTTACTACTCCTTATCTTGAGGATTTTTGGCTAGTTCATCTGCATATTGTTCTTTTACTTTATTAGCCCAATCTTCTCCTAGATCAGAGTAATGTAAGTTCCAACTTGGAATTTCTAAAATTCCTCCATCTGGTTTATACAAGACCATTCTATTTGAGTCCTCAAAATACTTATGTCCTATAACTTCTTGAGTAACCCAAGGTTCTTGTAATTTTTCTTTCCATTTAAAATTATAAACTATATACTGTTTTTCTTCTACCTCTTCTTTTCCCATATGTCTCCTTATGTTGGTTGAATTACTGGTACTTTTGGTTGACACTCTGCATTAATTAGTGGCCCAAGTTTTTTTGCTTCTTCCGCTTTTAATGCTTTAACTTGTTCCTTATTATACCTTCTTCTCATAAAATCTGTAGCACAATCACAATAAGGAGCATATACATGAGGATTTATCCTTAAAGGAATAAATTGTACTGCACAAGATTGCCACATCAATCTTAGATCAAAAGATGGAAAATTACCATTAAATTCAGGTTTTACTGGGTTTAATGGTTCTTGAACTACTTCTTTTTTTATTGGTGTACACCCTATAATTAATAGGGATGTTAAACACACTATTATCTTTTGTATACCCATACTGCTGGTCTCCTTGCTTCTTTTGATGTTAAGGAATCCAAGTGAATAAACTTTGACCTTTTCCTTCGACCCCTTTGGGCTAACCCAATACCTGTCATATGCTTCTTAGCCATTCTAAAAAATGCACCTGCTTCACTTCCAGATACTTTTATGTCTACAGCTTTACCTTTTGTATGTGGCCCCAAACCATAAATTTTTCTTTTTTCAATCGGGTGATTTTTACATCTATAACCCGAACTAACTGAATTTACTAAGTCCTTTCCTGTCTTATGGAACCACTCTACTCTGAGACTTTGAAACCTTTGTAAGAAATCCTTATCCATCTTACAGGTTTTGCAACCACATTTACAAGTAAACTGTGGTATGTAGTCAACTGGCCTCCATCTTCTTACAGATGCAAGAATTGGCTCTGACAAGACAGCCATTACGCCTATAATAGCTGAACTTATAAAATTTCTACGCAGAATAAGGATAAGACCTTATCAGTTAATGTTACTCTTAAAAGTCTCCATTACCCAATATTTTTTCATCTTTACTCCTTATCTGTATTAAGGTTTAGCAGGCCAGATTATATTATCTGGGTCTGCATTATCTTCTGGCACATCTCTAAGAGACTGCCTATAATTTTTCATATCATTTGATAAATTATTATCTGATAAAGCTAAAAAATCTGTTTCTGCCAATCTTCTATTTCTTTCTAATCTAACCTTATCCCATTTCTTATAATGGAATTGCAGAGCATCTAATATCCTCATTTATTCCTTAAAAAATTATGGTTTTGTAGGAAAAGTAATATTAGTTATTTCCCCTGTTTTTACATCAAGTTCTGGTGTAGGTAAATCCCCAGAAACAACTTTATTTGGTAAATCTCTAAGGTCTTGTCTGTATTTTTTAAGGTCAGTTATATCATCACCACGTTCTAGTCCTCGTGTAATTTCCCAATCGCATTCTGATAATTTCTCTAATCTATCACCCCTTAATTTAAGCATAGGCTCTACTTTTGACCAATCAATTGGGTCTGGTGGATCTTGACCTGTTAACTCTTTAATTGTAGCTTCCGGTGCTGGATCACCTTCTATCCACTCCTTATTTGACGAATCCCACCTCCATCTTTTTCCATCAGATAATTCTCCAACAGGGGGTTCTTCATCTATACAATCATCTGGTAAGGCCCATTCTGACGGCTTATGTGCTTTTGGTTGGCATGGAGACATTCCCCTAAAAAACCCATTTTCATCAATACTTGGAAAATCTTTTATCATTATAATCCTTACTTATAGCGTATATAAAAATGACAAGAGTGATTTGCAACACGATTTTCTTTGTAGGTTGAATCAACATTACCGTTAGTTCCAACACTCGGAAAATCATTCGCACTTGAAAACTGCGCAGGTTTATGACCATTGAAGTGAGAATAAGCTGTAAAGGAAGGATAATGTGAATTGCCGTTATATCCATATCCTGTGAAGGTAAACATATAAGCACCATGATTTAAGCCGTGTGAATGTTCTTGAGTTCCATCGACTTGAATTGCTCCAAGCGCATTCCCAACGTATCCACCAGTTCGAGTGGTGTTTTGATTTGTGCCGTTTCCTTTTAATACTAATCCTCTAAAGTCTGGAAGCTTTACTGTATCATCTGAAGCGTATGCCTCACTTCCTCCATTTGTATATCCTGCTTTTACAATGTCAAAAAGGATAGCATCGTCTACAACATGAGTCGCTCCTGATGCAGAGTTCCCAATTGTAGCCGCATTACACAATAAATAGCCTGTAGGAACAGTTGATGTAATCATAGAAATTATTCCCCCAATTGGGATCGTTCCTGTTACCGGAGATGTGCTAGTCCCAAAACCGAGGCTCAATATGCCTGATTTAGTACCTGATCCATTTCCTAAAATGCCACTCATTGTTTTTCTCCTTTATGAAAAGTCTTGATCTATATATGAAATTGTAACGTCAAGATTTGCAGAATTAGCTGTTTGAATGCAAATGTGATCTGTTCCAGAGACTATCAACCTCTCATCAAATACAAATGTTTCATTAGCTCCAATCGCTTGATCTGACAAAAGTTCGTAATCTGTACCACCTCCGTCATCGTCTATATACAAATCGAATGTTTCTGCCGCACCGCCTGTTTCGCAAATAATTATAGAAAGAATTGAATATATGTGATTCGCAACTCCATTTAATATTACCTGCTCTGAATTGGAAACTCCAGCATAATGTGCAACCTTACTCACTTCTGAACCTGACCCTGTGGGAATCGCCATTGTTAGTACTCCTTTATCTACTCAAAAAATATGCTTGATGTGTGGAACTTTGTAAAAAAGCTCCTTTCTGTTTTATCTTTCCTGTTGTTGATGTTTCAAAGTCTCCACCAGTTCCAATACTTACTAAACCAGTATCACCTTCTACTAATAATTTTCCTGAACCTACACTAAAATCATCTCCTGCATCTGTCCCAAGAGTTACTCCAATACTTGTTCCTGCATCAGAAGAAATAGTATCAAGAGATATATCACCTACATTGGTAATGTTGTTATCACCAAAACTTACATTACCATTAAATGTTCCTCCATTTGTTGCAGAAACAATATCAGCTGAAGCCGCAGAAGCCGCCGCCGCTGTTGCTGAAGCACTTGCTTTTGCTGAATAATGTTTTGCAGAATATTCTGATCCATTTACTTGTGAATCTTCTGCTAATTGTGCCCAGTCTTTTGCTGAACCTCCTAATGTAGAACCTGTCATTGAAGCACCTTGTGCCCAATTCTTTGCAGAACGATCATTAGTTCCTGCACCATTAACTTGATCTGTGTCTTGTGCCCATGATTTTGCTGATCCACCTGTGCTTGCTTGTGTACCTTGTGCGTATTCTTTTGCTGAAAATTCAGCATCATCTACTGTTCCTGATGTATATGTAGACCAATCCTTAGATGATCCTTCACTTGCTACACCTCTTCCTAATATTCCAACTGCCCATTCCTTAGATGACATATCACCAGAAGATGCACCTGTTACATCTGCACCAGTTTGTGTAGCCCAATTCTTTGCACTACCTCCTGTACTTGCCTGAGAGCCTTGTGCATATTCTTTTGCTGAGAATGTTGTATCTACAGCGGCACTTGTGTCCTGCGCCCACTCTTTAGCCGATCCCCCTGTTGCCGCAGTTCCCTGAGCATATTCTTTAGCAGAGAACTCAGACGATGCTACTGCACTACCTGTAACAGTCGCCCATTCTTTAGCTGATCCAACAGCTACAGTAGTCCCAACGGCGTATTCCTTTGCTGAATACTCACTCGTATCAACTGCCGCTCCTGTAGAAGTAGCCCACTCCTTAGCGGCTCCTCTACTAGCAGTAGTTGTAACATCTGTTCCTCCAATCGCCCAAGCCTTTGCACTAAAGTCTGTGCCTGTTACTGCCCCATTTACTTTGGTAGCATATGTTTTAGATGATGTTGCTGTTGTTCCTACTGCATATTCCTTTGCAGAATACTCTGCATCATCTACAGTTGCACCTGTCCTTGTTGACCAATCTTTAGATGACCCTTCTCCTGCAACTCCCCTACCTTGTGTACCTACTGCCCATTCTTTTGCAGACATATCGCCACTTGATCCACCACGGACATCTCCTGATGTGTAAACAGCCCAATCCTTAGCTGATCCTCCAGTTGAAGCAGTGGTTCCAATAGCATACTCTTTTGCTGAATAATCTGATGTATCTACTGCACCACCTGTAGTAGTTGCCCATTCTTTTGCCGCACCTCTGGATGCAGTTGTAGTTACATTCGTTCCTCCGATAGCCCATGCTTTAGCACTAAAATCTGTTCCTGTAACTGCTCCATCTACTTTAGTTGCATATGTCTTAGAACTGGTAGCAGTTGTTCCTATAGCATATTCTTTAGCAGAATATTC
>MDTE01103590.1_pt1 | contig 15558 bp, 11 predicted proteins | sample 811231 | NCBI WGS metagenome assembly MDTE01 (sample SAMN05326651, study PRJNA326480) | marine metagenome | isolation source: seawater | place: Indian Ocean: Red Sea | collected 2010
ACTGAAGAAAAATCTGAGCCTCAGGTGTGGACCGAGATAGCCGGGTTAGCTTGGGAGTAAGATCAAATTCTGTCCAGTTTGATTCAAATGCATCTTCACGAACGGACGTGGGAGATGCTTTGTAAAAACATGGAATGCCTGGCGGAGATTCCATCGAATCACTTCAGGTCGAACTGAACTACCAGAATTTTCCAACAACTCTGGGGAACCGAGCAAGCTCGCTGGCAGAATTCAATGAAAGAGTAAACCCAACAGGGTTGCGTGGCTGCAATTCTCCTCGCTATCGACCTACAAGAGACATTGCATCTAGATCGATGTCTGTCGTTTGCCCAGTAACAATTTTGGCAATCAATCTGGCTGAGCCACAAGACATGGTCCACCCAAGGTGACCGTGACCAGTATTCAGATAAAGCCCACTGATTGGGGTGTCACCCAAGTAGGGGATTCCATCGGGCGTCATGGGACGCAAGCCAGCCCATGCTTTAGCCGCCGTTTTGTAGGGATAATCTGGGAATAACTCGAAGAAATACTTCTTCAGGTTATCAATGCGGTGTGGATTGATTGATTTGTCATAGCCTGCGAATTCTGCTGTACCGGCTACTCTGACTCGACTACCCATCCGTACGCAGCCGATATGTCGGCCCGTATCAGCAAATGGAACTTGTGGTGCACCGTTCCATGCACCCACCGGAAACGTGACCGAATACCCTTTTACCGGGTAAATGGGTAATCTGATGCCGAATGACCGCAACAAAGCTGAGCTCCCAGTCCCCAAAGCAACCACACAGCTATCACTCTCGATTCGGTCCTTGTCTGTAATAACCGCAGCGAGTTGCTTATTTTTCACCTCAAGTGTCCGTATGGTTTCCCCATACCGAACCTCGACACCTATTGACGCACAATACTTTGCAAGTTGTTGAGAAAATAGGTGGGCATCACCTGATTCGTCTTCCGGGTAATGAATCCCTCCCAGAATAGAGTCCTTTTGGGACGCCAACGTAGGTTCCAAGTCGAGGCAGCCCTTAAAGTCTAAAGTATTGTAGGACATGCCCATCTCACTAAGTGTTTCCGCAACACGTGTCGTCTCGTCGATGGAGCCTTGATCCCGAAATAGATGTAGCGTGCCCCTCAGGTTTGCATCGTAGTCGATGCCGGTCTCAGCGACTACTTTGTTTAATGACTCTTTGCTGTAACTACACAACCTGAATATCGTTTGGGTATTCCGTATCCAAGAATTCCGACTACATTGCCGAAGAAACTTCACTCCCCACGTCAATAGTCCAGGGAGCGCACTTGGGCGCACTAGAAAAGGAGAATCTTCTCGCCCCATCCACTTAAGAATAAAGCGGGGGATCTCTGGTGAAGCCCATGGATCAGACATGCTCGGCGTAATCAAACCGCCGTTGGCAAAAGAAGTCTCCAACCCAGCTTCCGGATTCTGGTCGATCAGAGTGACCTGACAGTCTTGGCGTGCGAGAAAGTAGGCTGTAGCAACACCCACGATACCGGCACCTAGAACTGTGACCTTTTTCGGTTTTTTTATCTGAACGGATTTATTTTTCTTGAGTGAAATGATGACTCTAAGTCGATATCGGTCAGTGGGAATACTAATCCCAGTCGGGTTCTTGGTGGTGGGAAGAAAGTTTGTTGACGTCTCTCTGTACTAGAGAAGACTCTATCACCATAATTGCTCAGAAGAATAAGAAATTCAAATTTCAAAGAAAAATAATAAGCCAGGGTTAAGTTGGTTCGGGTCGATGTGGGATGATCGATGCACCCAGACAGCCAGCCATGGCCTGGGTGTGTCCAGATTGTGACCGACAGAAGTAGTTGCTATTGATCTGAGCCACATTCAGAGACGATCGGTGTGCCGAACTGGAAGATCTCTCATATTGCGTTAGATTGCCACTGCAGTCGTCAACACAGACATGCTGACGAATCCGAAATGACCGTCACGATCCGCATTTTCAAGCTGCTTAAGCCATAGGCCGACATCATCTTCCGGCATCCCATTCATCATTGCGAATGCAGCAATCGTTTTCGAGGTCCAGCTTGCAAAAGCATTGTCGTGCATCGTCAGATTCAATATGGGTATTGGCATCGAATTAATGCCAGAGAATCCATTATTTGACAAGATTTTCGGTAAACCTAATGGCAGCATCTGATGGGGGCAGTGATCCCGGAACACATGAAGAATTCTGTCATTAAGAGTGGAATCGGCTCCGTGAAATCGGTGATGATCCCATAAGATCGAAATAGTACACAGTCGTCCACCCTTTCTTAAAACCCGTCGGAGTTCAGCAGCCACACCGTCTACATCGTCGATGTAATCTAGAACGTTGGTAGAGGTAGCGGCGTCAAAGGTTTCATCATCAAAGGATAGATCGTTGCCTGAGTCCTGTGTAAATACAACGTTGTCTAGATCAGAGCAATACTCCCTCGCGACCTCGAGCTGTTTCAGACTGGGATCAACTCCAACGACACGACCTCCAGGGCCCACCGCGAGTGCGAGGCTGCGAGCCTGGTCCCCGCCACCGCAACCGAGATCCAGAATGCTCTGCCCCGATTCGACGGCAAGAGATTCGAATATGATCTTCCGTCTCCCGATGCCTTCCTGAGTTTGAGAAACTCTACGCTGTAACTCCCCTATATCTTGGTCAAAGTCCATGGATTATCCCTCAGTAGCGACTAAATTCGCATTCAGTGTACCCAAATTGGTGTAAGAATCGTGTGGTGAAACGATCAAAACTATTTTTTTTTGTGGCTGGCGATAATAGTTGCAACGAACGGGATGGGAAGAGGTGTCCCTTATTCGCGCATTCTGGCGTTTTCGGGAAAATCACTGCCACCCTCAAACAGGGCTGGTAACGCTGTTAGTGATAGATTGATGGGTACGGTGGGTATGATAGATGTACCGCACTGCCTGGCATCACTGGGCACGATAGAGGTCGATTACAAATAAATTAGCAAAGATGAAAAGATAACGAAAAAAGTACGCGTGAAGAAAATTTTCGCAAATGAAAAATCAGGAACAAACAAAAGTACGTACCGCACGCACGTTGGCCATGAAGGGCGGCGGCTATTACAGCCAACGTACCCGTGGAGCCAAGGATGTCATCGATAATGCATCGGGAATGCTCCTTGAAGCTGCCGACGCAATAGCCCCACCGAATGAGGGACGCCCGATTGTTCTTGCTGATTTTGGCGCGGCCGATGGCGGCACATCAGAAAGCGCGCTGAGAAAATGTATCGAGAAAATCCGGGCACGCTTCTCTGATGTGCAGATTCAGGTGATCTATACCGATCTACCGAGCAACGACTTCAGCGCCTTGTTCAAGAACCTCCTTGGGTTTGGTTCCTTAACACCGCATACCTACTTAACAGACCTAGAGGGTGTTTACGTAAGTGCCTGCGGTGTCGGTTTTCATAAACAGCTCTTACCGGATGCATTGCTGGACATCGGGTTCTCTGCAACCGCGATGCACTACATTTCAGAGAAACCCTGTCCTATCGATAGCCATGTCCACATGGTCGGTGCAAGCGGCGATGCTCTCGCCGCTTATGCCTCGCGAGCTGAAAAGAACTGGAATGATCTCCTTCTCGCTCGTGCCAGTGAACTGCGCCCTGGCGGCAGGCTCGTGATGCTGAACTTTGGAATCGACGAGGAAGGTCGGTACCTGGGCAACACTGGAGGGGTCAACATGTTTGATACCTTCAACGATCTTTGGCGGCAAATGCGTGACGAAGCCAGGATCTCCAGCGATGAATTTATCAATACGGCTTTCCCTCAATACTACCGGACCATCGAAGAGTTCTGCGCACCGCTCAAAGACAAGGATTCAGCGGTCTATCAGGCCGGTCTGAGACTTGTCTCGGCCCATACGGGTGTCGTCAAGTGCCCTTATCGAAGAGCCTATGACGAGTCTGAAGGAGAGATGTCAGCCCGTGCGTTCGCCGAAAGTTATATTCCCACCTTAAGGTCATGGAGCGAGGCTGTTTTTCTGAGTGGTCTTGATGATGCCAGGCCATTAGAGGAACGACACGAGATCGTAGACGCGTTCTACAAGCGCTACGAAGATCGCGTCGCGTCAGATCCGGATGGTCACGCCATGGACTATGTACACTGCTATATCGCGATCCGGAAGATCGCCGATCGGCCATAGACGGAGAAAACTTTCTTAGCAGACCGTCGGAATTCTTTCTCTGGCCTCATGCGCTGAGGATCTCTTCAATGATGTGCTGCACCGACAGAGCGGTTCGAAACGAAGGCATGGTGTGTTCTCTACCTTCCAAAGCATTGCGGAAATTATCTAACATTCGATGGTATCCATCCTGGCGAGGATCGCTCAATTCCTTCAATTCCTCCGTCCAACTGGAACCATCAGTGGACTTCAATTTATTCCAATCCCAAAGGCACAACGAGGTTTTCGTGCCCCAGATGGTGAATTCAACGATATCAGGGCCGATTCCACCTGCGCCACCGCCTAGGTAGACGTTCCGGCCACCGCACTCCAGGCGGGTAAAGAAATGGGTCTCACAAAACGATGGATCATCAGGAAAGCTCACGTGTGTATCGACAACTGTTGCCGGCCCAAATAGCTTTTCAACCAGATAGACATAATGGGATACAACCTCGCGGACAAATCCCCCCTGTTCACACAGCATCAGCCAGCGAGCGGGGGCCTGCCAGTCTCTGGGCCAATTTGAGAAGTGGAGTCGAAGGTCTACGCGTGTAACGTCTCCGACAGTGTTATCTCTCAGTTTTGCCTGAATTAGATTAATAGGCTGTGATTCTGCAAATGGAAAATTCACAACGTTCAGCACCCCGGCACTCTCCACCGCATCGACCATCTCGCTGCTAGAAGCAATATTCACCCCTAGAGGTTTTTCGCAGTAAATGGCCTTACCCTCGGCAGCGGCCAACAACGCGTAAGCATGGTGAGATGCAGGCGGACTGGCGATATAGACGACGTCTACTTCTTGATCCCTGACCAGGCTTTCAGCCGATTCGGTTATTACGGCGGTCGGAAATGCCTGTCTGACTGCCTCACAGGCCCGGGGATCAGGATCCCAGGCTCTAGTAATATCAAATCCGCCATGCGCACTCATATTCGTCAGCATGCGATGGCCCATTACTCCTAATCCTATAAATCCCACCGATGGTTTAGTTCTCTCAACACTGTTATTCACATTCTTGCCCTCTGAACAATTGTGCACAGACCCGGGAATAAATTACGCAACACACCTTACATAAGAAGAAAAATTTAAGATGATCACAGGAGTTTGGATATCCGAAAACCGCGATGCACCCTATTTCTGGAGTGCCACCAATGTTACAGGATAGGCTAGAATGCTGAAAAGAAAACAGCTGACTTGTTTCTTGTAAAAATCACAGGGAGTCTTGACCTATGGCCGTTACGACATTACCAACGCGTCCGCAGATGTCTGACGAAGAATGGCAAACACGGTGCGATCTGGCAGCGCTTTATCACATACTGCACTACTACCGCATGACCGACATGATTTATACCCATATGACTGCACGTGTCCCAGGTGAGGACGACACCTTTTTGATCAACAATTACGGTGATTTGTTTGATGAGATCACCGCCTCGTCTCTATTGAAAATGGATATGGAAGGTAACGTTATTGGTGACGAGTCGCATTACAATGAAGCGGGGTTCACGATCCACAGTGGGGTATATAGAGCAAGACCCGATGTCCAATGTGTGATGCACACCCACACCCGTGCAGGAATCGCCATTTCGATAACAAAGAAAGGATTACTGCCGATCAGTCAAGATGCGGCACTGCTGATGAATGATCTGGCCTACCATGACTATGGAACGCCTTCGACGCAGGCAGAGTGCGAGGAGTTGGGTCGGAGTTGCCAGAAAGCAAACAATATTATTTTACGCAATCATGGTCTGCTGACGGTGGGTCAAAGCATACCATCGACATTTTCACGGATGTGGAGGCTGGAGCATGCGTGTTCGACACAAGTTGTAGCTATGTCGATGAACGATGAGTTGGTGCAAATTTCACCGGAGGTGCTTGCTGAAGTAGAGGAAAAGTATGGGGATTTTGATACTAGTCTAGAAAGTGGACAACTCGAATGGGGTGCGATGTTGCGGTTACTGGACCGCCAGGGTATTGACTACCGTCGATAGGTATTTTACTGATAGATCGAGATTCATCGGAACCATTAGACGGTATTACTAATGATTCATCCACTGATTCAACGCATCATATCTACTGTTCAATATATGGTTCCAGGCGGTTATCGTCACCTGATCCGCGGGGCAGGTTAAACCACGCTTAAATGCGGTAGTCACTCTTTCGCACTTGAAATAAATACCAAATACTGCCTCTAATAACTGCTCCCTAAAATATTCTGTTGCATCGCGTAATCGCCAATCGGAGCCGTGCTTCTTCTCGAACTGTTCGATCTGCCGGGACAATAACGGAAACAACTCTTTATCTGGAACTTTCTCTATCGTCCCAAAAAATTTTGAGGAACCACAAAGGTCCAGCTTGGTGATGGTCTATCGGTCCTCAAATTAGAATCACAGTTGAACCGTACGGGTTCTCCACCGACAGTAGAGAATACGATCCGACATCGAAGCGGGCCCTCGTCGATTTCAGTCGGCCGTTCGGCTATCTGGAAGTGGCAGGACCGGACGACGGTGGGCATCCCGAGCACCCAGAGATTCTTATTGTGGGCAATCCACCCGGCATGTTGATATCTTTTTCGCCCAGAGATCCAAAGGGTGAGCTCGAGTGGCATACGGATCACATTCATCACCGTGAGCCGGCGCGACTCTAGAAGCGGTTGAGCCCTCCCGGGAGGATCTCACAGTGGTATGGCCACTGGTTCGACACCACCCACGGTCTGGTCGCAAGGCGCTCTATTTCGGTGGAACATTATTGACTTTAATTCTTCAAACCATGCTCACCAACAAGAATCTCAAGGGTTCAACAGGTAAAATTGAGGAGATGGATTTGGCGAAAGCACTGGGCCTGAATGATTGGATTTTAAACCTAACAACCAGCCTCTCTGGGTAGGGGTAGACGTCGGCGGAACCTTTACCGATGCCGTCATCTGCGACAAACGCACCGGCGAACTTCGATGGGCAAAAGCGCCGTCGGTGCCGGCTGATCCCGCACAAGGGGTACTCACCGCCTTGCGACTATTGGTATCCGATGCTGGCCAGGTTGAACGTTTCGTTCATGGTATCACCATTGGCACTAACTCGGTCATCGAGCGCAAAGGGGCCGAGGTGTGGGTGGTTACTACTGAAGGCTTCCGAGATACTCTTGAGATAGCCCGCACCGAGCGACGCGAACTCTACAACATAAAAGCGCTCAAACCTGCCTCCCTGGTACCACGAGGCCGGATTCTCGAAGCGCACGAACGTATACGTTTCGATGGCACAGTCGAAACCTCCCTGGGAGAAGACAGCTGCGATGCCATTGCCGCGAACTTGGCTGAACAATCAGCAGTCAGTGTGGCGGTGTGCTTTTTGCACAGTTATGCCAACGACAGCCATGAAGAGGCTATGGCCAGCGCTATCCGTAAAGTTTTGCCCGACGCGTTTGTGAGTCTGTCCAGTGAGGTATTGCCCGAATTACGCGAGTACGAACGCTTTAGTACCACTGTGTTGAACGCTTATATCGGGCCTCTGATGAGCGGTTATCTTGACTCTCTACAGCGAGAACTCGCTCAAGAAGGGTACCGCCGGACTATTTTTCTCATGACATCCAATGGCGGCGTTGCCAGTGCACATCAGGCGAGTAGATTTCCGGTCAATACTGTGCTGTCGGGTCCTGCCGGTGGCGTTGCCGCTTCGATCAATCTCGGTCAGGGAATCGGAGTCCGGCAACTCATTACTTGCGACATGGGGGGTACCAGCACCGATGTTTGTCTGATCGATGACCTTCGTGCGCCGCTGACCTCCGACCAAGCCGTTGCCGGATTTCCCAATCGCACGCCGCAAATGGAAATCGTCACCATAGGGGCGGGTGGTGGCAGCATCGCCTGGCGTGATTCGGGCAACATTCTCGCGGTAGGTCCGAGGAGTGCCGGGGCCGATCCGGGGCCTGCCGCATACGGACTGGGTGGTACAGAGCCGACGGTGACCGACGCCAATTTGGTACTGAACCGCCTGCATGCTGATACGCCGCTCGCCAGCAACTTGCACCTCGATTCCAGCGCTGCGGCGAAGGCGATTGAAGCGTTGGCCGGGCACCTTGAGTCCGAAGATGGGCTGCGCCTCGATACCATGGTGCTTGCTGAAGGTATTGTGCGGATTGCGGTGGCGCGAATGGTCAGCGCCATTAAGGAAATCTCGATCTCCAAAGGCTTCGACCCGCGGGATTTCGCTTTGTTAGCTTACGGTGGCGCAGGTCCAATGCACGGGGCATTTGTCGCAGAGGAACTGGACATTCACCATGTCGTCGTACCGCCAAGCCCCGGTAATTTCTCAGCTTTCGGCTGCCTGGTGTCCGATCTCCAGCGCTCCTATGTCAAAACCCATCTTGCCCACACGCGTACCGATGATTGGCCACAAATTGAGAGTGTCTTCGAAGAACTGGAGGCAAGTGGCCGCGCGGCCCTCGAAGCTGAAGACATCGGCTGGGAGAACATGAGTTTTCATCGTGAGCTCGGAATGCGCTATGTGGGGCAGTCTTGGGAACTGCTGGTCGATCTTGGCGACGGTGACCAGAGTATGTCCGCAGCCGAAAGCGCTTTCCAACGGGCTCATGAGAGAAGATACGGGCATGCCGCCGAAGCCCCCGCCCAAATTGTCTCTGTCCGGTTGACCGTCACGGGTCGAGTTCCGAAGCCGTCTTTTGCTTTGGATGCGGTCGCCGGTTCTGGTCAGCAGAAGTCGGTGAAACAGCGAAGAGTCGGATTCGGTAACGCCGCGGTGGAAACGCCGGTACTAGACAGAATTCAGCTCAGTCTTAACGAACCAATGACTGGCCCCCTTCTCATCGAAGAGATGGGCGCGCTTACTGTCGTCCCGCCCCGGTGGACAGTGAGCTTAGGTCAACTGGGAGAGCTCAATTTGCGCCGGGTTGTAGAGAGGCAGGACGAATGACAACCGTCGACCCAATTACTCTGGAAGTCGTCTGCGAAGGTATGCGGGCCATCGTTAAGGAGATGCGAGCCAGTATTATTCGTGCCTCTTTTTCATCGGCCATCTATGAACTCGACGATTTCTCTTGTGCTTTATTCAATCCACAGGCCGACATGGTGGCCCAGTCTGATGACCACCCCGGGCACGTCATGCCCATGCCCTGGTCGGTGTTTTGCGCAATGGAGGATTTTTCTGGCCAAGATGGCAATGAGAGTATCGAGCCTGGTGATGTGATATTGCTCAACGATGCCTACCGGGGCGGCACGCACTTGAACGACGTCACGTTGCTCTATCCGGTGTTTGTCGGTGGGGAACTGTTCATCTTTCCCGCGGTTCGCGCACATTGGGCCGATGTCGGTGGTATGACACCCGGCAGCTATTCAGGACTGGCAACCAACATCTATCAGGAAGGTGTGCGGATACCGCCGATTAAGCTGTACGAGCGAGGGACCCTGAACAAAGGCGTGATGAGACTCCTCATGAGTAACATGCGACTGCCGGAGGAACGCGAAGGCGATCTGGAAGCGTCATTGGGTGCCTGCCGCACTGCACAGCACCGAATCGAGCAAATGGTAGAGAAGTACAGCAAGGAGGTCGTGCTGGCTTGCATGAAGCTGAACCTAGATCGTTCCGAGCACCGTCTGCGTGAGAAGGTTGCTGAACTTCCGGATGGAGAGTACGTCTACGAGGATTACCTGGAGTACTTTGACAACGGTAAGTTGGATCCAGTTCTCATGCGCCTCAAGCTGACGGTGGATGGGGATCAAATCATTGCCGACTTCGCCGGCTCGAACCCACAGGTGCCAGGTGTGGTGAACTCTTCACTGGCAGTTGCAGGCGCGGGCGTTTTCGTTGCCATCAAGTCCACACTTGACCCGGAAGGACCGGTCAACAGCGGTGCTTTCAGAGCGATCGACCTACGCGCGCCTGAAGCCTCTATCGTCGATGTTCGTTCTGATGCGCCGGCGGGGGCTCACGGCGAAGTCCGCAAGCGTGCCGTGTCGGTTACCCTGGGCGCCCTGGCCCAGATCATTCCAGACAAGATCTCAGGTGATCTTTGCGGCACTTCTTTCCCCAATACCATTGGCGGTTACGACGAGAAGCGCCAGAACAGTTTTGTCTACGTCGAAGTACCGGCAGGTGGTAACGGCGGTTTCCAGGAGCACGACGGATCCAGCGCTTTTGTGAACGTTGACTTTGGCAGTATTCGATCTATCCACAACATCGAATCTCTGGAGAGCGAGATGCCGCTTTTCATAGAGCGATGTGTCCTGCGAACCGACTCGGGTGGTGAAGGGACGAGCAGAGGTGGCCTGGGCATGCGGCGCGAAATCCGTATGGAACAGGATGATGCGGTTTACTCGGTTCTGGGGGATCGGGCTGTTATTCCGCCGTTTGGCGTTGGGGGTGGCGGCCCGGGTGGTCATTTGAGGGTTGCCAAGACCAATTCGGAAGGAGAACACGAGTTCGATACACCGGGAAAAGTGACCGGTCATCCCACGACCGACAAGGATGTCGTGGTTATGGAGTCCGCTGGCGGTGGCGGTTACGGCGATCCTCTGGATCGCGACCCGGACAAGGTGCTATCCGACCTCTCTGCCGGGTACATTAGTGAAGAACGGGCCCGTGACGGTTACGGTGTCCTGCTTTCACCGGATGGTCAGATCGATATGTCTGCCACCAAGGTGAGGCGCGAAGAGCTCGGCGCACGCAAAACCCGGCTTAACGTCTTCGACGATGACACTGACCCTTATGTGGGTCGCCGTGGCAGACGGCGCACCATCAGACTTTCGCCACGGACGGCATCAAAGCTCGGACTTTCGACTGATGATTTAGCCGAACTCGCTGGTGTTCATCCCGCACCGTTGAGAGGATGGGTGCAACTCGATGAGTCCATCGAGGATGGCGGCGTCGGCCTGGACGATTTTGGGCGGAAGGTATTGGGCGTTGCCGATGGCGACAGCGTCCAGCTCAACCAATTGAAAATGCCCCCATTCGGAGGATTCAGCTCTTAAGAAGTCGAGGTTGAGGCCACCACACCGTGCTTTTCCTGGTGGATGATGAGTTCATTGAGCCAGTCGGGGTCCATCTCAGGGACCGAAGACAGCAGCGGTTCGGTATATTTATAGTGGGGCGGCGAAAACACATCTGTCTTTGGTCACTGTTGATTAAACCGGACCACAACCACACTATAACCCTGTCCGACCTCATCCTGAACGACATGCAATACACCAAACCTTTCCAGAAAACAGAGTACGACCGCCGGATTGCCCAAACCAAGCAAAGCATGGCAGGCAAAGGTTTCGACCTGATCGTCTGCCAGGATCCGGCGAACATGAACTGGTTGACGGGTTTTGACGGCTGGTCTTTTTACACCCCTCAAGCGGTTCTGCTGCACGTTGAAGAGGATGCGCCCATCTGGTTCGGGCGGCCCCAAGATGCCAAGGCTGCCCACATGACAACTGACATTCCATCGGAAAACGTCACCACCTTCTCAGAAACGCTGATCCATCACCCTACGGAACACCCCTACGACGACCTGGCCGCATTGATCGATGAACGGGGATGGGGCGCCCATCGGATCGGTGTCGAGCTTGATGCCCATTACTACACCGCCCGGGCTCACGCACATCTCGTCAAGGGGTTGCCCAACGCCACACTGGCTGACAGCGACCAATTGGTGAACTGGGAGCGCCTGGTGAAGTCCGAAGCGGAACTCGTCTATATGCGTGAGGCCGGGAATACCGTCAGCGCGGTCATGAACCGGGCCATTGCCAAGGTAGCGCCAGGGGTGCCTGAGTACGAGATCATCGCCGAGGTCTATCACGCCCAAGTGATGGGGGCAGAGGGCCGGTATGGCGACTATTCCAGCATGTGTCCGCTGATACAGGTCGGGGAAGGGACCAGCACGCCGCACCTCACCTGGTCAGAACACCCACTGCCTAATGACACCCTGGTCATGATGGAACTGGGGGGCGCCCGCCGCCATTACCAGGCTCCTCTGACCCGAACACTTTATCTCGGCAGCCCACCGCCGGAAGTGAATAAGCTGGCACAGACCATCGTAGAAGGTGTCGATACGGCTCTGGCGATTGCGCGGCCTGGCGTGACGTGTGAGGAGGTCGAGGCTGTGTGGCAAAAAGTGCTTAACCGTAACGGCTATCACAAGGAAAGCCGGGTGGGTTATTCGATTGGTGTCAATTATCCCCCAGATTGGGGAGAGCGAACCGCCAGCCTGCGCCCCGGAGACACAACCGTTCTGCAAAGCGGTATGTGTTTTCATTTTCAGTCCGGTGTCTGGCTCGATACCATTGGAGCCGCGGTGTCTGAACCCTTTGTGGTGACCGAGAACGGTGGAGAGCGTTTGGGTAGTGTGCGCCGCGAGCTGATCGTTATCGACTGAGTGAAAGCCTCCCGGTTCTTGAGTATCTCAGTCCATGCAGACGATCAATACCTTCGCCTCCGATAATATTTCCGGCGCCTGCCCAGAGGTTATAGATGTATTGGCCCGCGCCAACGAGGGCAGCAGTCCCTCTTATGGTGAAGATCCATGGACAAAGAATCTTGCCCTGAGGCTGGAAGAGATTTTTGAAACACCAGTCACGGTGTTCCCGGTCATCACCGGCACAGCCGCCAACGGACTCTCGCTGTCCACACTAACCCCATCTTTTGGAACAATCTTCTGCCACGAGCTCGCCCATATCAATACCGATGAGTGCGGTGCACCGGAGATGTTCACCGGTGGTGCAAAACTGATTGACATGGAGGGGGAGAACGGGCGCATCGGTGCCCAGGCGGTGCGGTTTGTGACTGCCTGGAATACCACCGAGCCACAGGTTGATGAGCTGCTGAAGCTACTTGCAGACTACTGTGTATCAGTGTGAATACGGACCTACCGTTGTGTCGTCAGTCGTAACCGCCGACAGGAACACAGGCACTGATGAAATTACGGGCGGAGTGAACTGAATTTAAGCATCTGGTGAAACTCCAGAAGAAAATGGATAAGCAATGACATCAGGTGCGAGAACTATTCCGTATGGCAACGGTTGGTGGATTGTTGGTAAATTGGTAGAGAGATTAATCACTACATTGCATTGCTCTTTCTAGTCTTTCAGCAAGAGGAAACAAATGATGATAAAACCGGAATCGCTTGGAGACTTTGTGGCCTTTATGGATTCTATCGATATTGGGCAGTTGTTCGTTCCAGGCTCCAAGCGTGAAATGAGCGCGCTCGTTCCAGACTATTCGCAAGATGAAGACGGAGTCGACAGCGTGAAGGTGCTTATGGCAACACCCAATTTAATTATGTTTGAAGCATTCAGACCAGCAGGAAAAATAGATCGTATGCATATGCATAAAGACCATCACTCCGTTGCCTATCAGAAAGAGGGAAAGGTGCGGATGTCGATTGGTTCAGACACATTTGTGGTCGAGGCAGGCGATACCTACCACCATCCCATGGGTGTAAGACATCAGCACGAATCATTAGAAGATTCGGTGAGAATTGAGTTCAAGTTTTATCCCGATGGCAATGCTATTGAATCCTGGAATCGACTGGTAGGCGGATCGTTGGCTGAGTAGAGCATCACTCGCAGCTATCTTACCGTCTTTACCTTCGTCGGACTGCCAGCCCAACCGTCTCTATCGCGGCACGGCTGGGGTCGGTTATTTTTGATGCCAGGAGTGCAAAGTCTGTTTGGTAGACTGAAGGCTTTATCAAGGCCTTAATGGCCAGGGACACAAATACTTCGTTTCCCGACTAGAGTTAGAGTGCCTATGAAATTCAGCGTACAACTGTCTTGCGATTATCCTGATCCCGCCTACGGTGGGAAAAAGCTGTACGCGGAAATGATTGAACAAGCTGTGCTTGCCGACCGACTGGGGTTCGACGCGGTCTCGATTACCGAACACCATCTGATCAATCTTCTGATGATGCCGGCACCGCTGCAGTTTGCGGTCAAGATCGCGGCGGTTACCGAGCGGGTGAAGATTATTCTTGGGGTAGCGGTACTGCCACTGCATGACATGCGGATGTACGCGGGAGAATTGGTCTGTGCCGATATATTTACCGATCATCGACTGCTGGTCGGCCTCGGCCGGGGGGCGTTCCCGTTTGAGACTGCCCGCATGGGGATACCGATAGACGAGACCCTGGAGAAGTTCGACGAATCGGTCGCTGTGCTGCAGGCGCTGTTGACCGAAGAAGAGGTCTCATGGTGCGGTAAGTACTATCAGTTTGAGCCACTGACTGTAATGCCGCGGCCGGACCGCGAGATTCCATTTTTGATGAGTGCCGTTAGACCAGAGGCAATTTATCACTCGACCCGAAAAGGATTCCATATTATGACCACGCCGCTGGCTGGGAATCACCAGTACCTGCTGGACCAGGTAGATGCGTTCGATCGCGGGAAATCCGAGCTCGGGTCGGCAGGTGAAGAGTTGACGCTGTCGCTCTCACGGGTGTCTTTTCTGGTTAAAGATGAGGCTGATCGGCGAGCCAAGAATACTATTGCGCATCGTTACTATGGGCGTTTCGACAATATTCGTGGATCCGGCGAAATACATCACGGTGTAATCTCGCCACTGCCCAGAAAAGTGCCGATCGAAGAAACCGCAGAGAATCTCCTGGTCTGTACGCCCTCCGAGATGATTGACAAGCTCAAGGTATACGAGTCCATCGGGGTGGATCGTTTTATCCTCAATATCAATTTTGGTAATCCGCAGGCAGAGATGCTCGAGTGCATTGAAAATTTTGCAGCGCAGGTGATGCCGCACTTTGTGGCGGACCCTGAGCCCGCTGCGGTCAGGCAGGTGATCTGATGACGGCGGTAGCAGTGGATTACCGTGTTCAGGGCGATGGTCCTCCACTCTATATGGTGCACGGTATCGGATCGCGTAAGGTCACCTGGGACGGGTTGATGTCGCACATCACGCCTTATTTCACCTGCGTCAGTTACGACTTGCGTGGCCACGGCAACAGCCCGGTTACGGCGCCACCCTACAGCCTAGATGATCTTGTCGAGGATCTCGAGGCCTTGCGGGTCAAACTCGAACACGAGCGGATACATGTAGTTGGGCACTCACTCGGTGGAATGATCGGCCCAGCCTATGCCAGAGCCTATCCGGATCGGGTTTGTTCGCTCGGATTGCTCAGTACTGCTGCTGGGCGCAGTGACGACGAGCGGGAAAAACTGATTTCACTTATCGAACGAATGGAGCGAGAGGGTGTGGCACCCGTGCTAGATACCTTACTTGATCGCTGGTACACCAACGATTTTCTACATGCACGGACAGATCTTGTCGAGTACCGTAAACAGCAGGTGATCGATACACCAGCTGATGTTTTTCTGAGTGTTTTTCGCATTTATGCGACTACCGAGATGGGTCCTTGGCTCCATGAGATTCAAGCGCCCTG
>MDTE01028813.1_pt1 | contig 15557 bp, 14 predicted proteins | sample 811231 | NCBI WGS metagenome assembly MDTE01 (sample SAMN05326651, study PRJNA326480) | marine metagenome | isolation source: seawater | place: Indian Ocean: Red Sea | collected 2010
CAGTTGCAGCAACAGGAGCCATTAGGCCCAATGCAGCAGGTGCTACCAGCAAACGCTGGAAAAGTTTCATTGAGTTCCTCACGCAAGAATGCGCAAAATGCGCAAATTAATTCTCATTGATTAATGTTCATTTGATACATATGAATGTGACAGAAAACCTAATGACTGGTCACCAACTTGGCATTAATGCAGATTTTAAGATCATTTCAGGTGTCAAAAGCTATATCTTCTGAAATGGCTTGATTGATTTTAATTGCTCTTTCAGTTGCTTTGTATCTAAATGAATTCGTTTGAGTAAGACTGCGACTCTGAAACTTAGTTGCTTGAAGGCCCTTTTAGTCAAATGATTGGAATGACTAGATTGTCTCCTTTCTCAGCCAAAGGGTATTTCGCCATACCTCGCAACCTTTTAGTTGGGTTGTTTTTGATGTGGTTGCTTGCTTTGTGTCTGTCTTTGTTTGGGCTTGGTAATCTTCCTCTAAGAGATTTTGATGAAGCAACTGTTGCCAGAGTTTCATTTGAGCTAAGTAATCAAAAGGGACTAGATCAATTATTGCCAACTCTCTGGGGGGCTAATTATCTGAACAAACCACCAGGTTTGCATTGGCTTATTGCTTTAGCAATCAAATTCAGTCGAAATTTTCAAGGTTTAATTCAGACTCCTCCATCTGAGTTTGTTGTTCGTTTAATACCTGCTTTGATGTCCACTTTGGTGGTCCCTTTGGGAGGCCTTATTCAGTGGAAATTAAGACCACAGGATTTTCTTTCTAGTTTTGCCACGTCAGGCATCCTTTTAACCCTGTTACCTCTGGCCAGGCATGGAAGATTGGCAATGCTTGATGGAACACAACTAAGCGCAATGGCGCTTATGTGGTTGCTTTTTCTCTCTATTGATCAAAGCAAGCTTGATAAGTTCTGTGCATTTTTCGCTGGCTTGGTCGCTAGCTTTTTGTTGTTGTTGAAAGCTCCATTTTTGATTCCTGCATTCTTAGCAGGTTTTTTGCCGCTTTATTTCGACAAGACAATTAGTAAGGTTTCACTTCGTCCTTTATCAATGTTTTTTGGGCTTGGACTTTGCCCTGGAATTTGTTGGCACATATGGCATTTTCTACAACGTGGTCCAGACGCACTTTGGCTTTGGGGAGGTGATGGTGCAACTCGAGTGCTTTTTTCTGCAGGGGAGGGAAGTGATCTAGGTTTTTTGGTTCCGATTATTGAGATTTTCGAGGGCGGTTGGCCATGGTTGATCCTTTGGCCTTTTGGAATAATTTGGGCTTTTCATGAACGTCATACACGTTGGGGTAGATGGTCTTTAGTTAGTCAATTCACATTAGCTTTCTCCATCTTGCCTTTGAGAACTCAGCTGCCTTGGTATAGCTACCCGCTTTGGTTGCCTTTTTCTTTGATTTGTGCAGTCCCTTTTTCATTTTTAATTAACCTAAGGTCTGCAAAATATGTATCTGCAAAATTTCTTCTTAGACGGACACCTTATGTGTTCTTGACTTTGGGAAGCACACTTCTTTTGTTAGGTGTTTTAGGTGAGCTAGGTTTGATCAGATCATTGAATTTATATAGCCAAATTTCTATATGTGCTGGGACGGGTTGGCTCATTGGAGGTTGGCTTTTAACTCGCTCACAAATACTTCAAAGGTTTTATGGGGCTATATCACTTATAGCTGGAAGTTTTGTTGCTTTGCTGCTGCTTATGGGGTCTAGTTTTTGGCTATGGGAATTGAATGAAAGTTGGCCTGTGAAGCCAGTAGCTCAAATGATCTCAATGGCTAAAGCATCTCCAGTATTTATTGAAGATAATCATGAGAGGCCTAGCCTTAATTGGTATGCAGGGCAAAAAATTCTTGAGGTTGAAGATGTTTCGAAACCAGGATGGATTTTGGTAAAAAAACAATATGCATTAACCAAATTCGACTCTAAAATTAAGTGTAATTCTATTCAAACAGCCGGAGAATGGTCTCTAATACGCTGTCAGCGCAGATGATAAGAGAGTGTTTATGACTTTCTATTGAAATTTAATTCACATCTGATTAAATTTAAAATAGTTCTTTTATTAACACTGTTTTTTGTTGAATTCGATTGCCTAAGAGGTTTAAAATAAATGGGATAAATTCCATGGTCAAAATATTATGCTTTATCCTTTTCGAGATGTATTCGGAATATGCATAGATTAATGGTAAAGACACTACCTCGTTTTAATAATCCAATTTGGTTCCCCATTTTTATGGGATCTTTATTGCGATTAATTAATATTCAGGCTCCAATAGTAGGTGTTCATAGTTGGAGGCAAGCTGATACTGCGGCAATGGCGAGGCATTTTTTTTTAGAGAACACTCCAATATGGCTTCCTCAGATTGATTGGGCTGGTGCGAGTGAAGGGTATGTTGAATGTGAATTTCCACTGTTTCCTTACCTGGTTGGTCAACTATATAAAGTATTTGGTTTGCATGAATGGATAGGCAGAGGGCTCTCATTAATATTTAGTGTCATTTCTATTTTTCTAATAATTCGTATTGGTAGTGAATTGTTTGACCGAGTTAGTGGTTGGTGGGGAGGGTTGTTTTTTGCCTTGTTACCACTAAATGTATATTATGGGCGGACTTTTCAGGCTGAATCATTACTTATTTTATTGGCAATTCTTAGCATATATTCTTTATATTTGTGGAAAAGAAATGCTAATCCATGGAGCCTTTTTGTGAGTTGGATATCATTCTGCCTTGCATGTTTATTGAAATTACTTCCTTTTATTTGGCTTGGACTACCACTTCTAATTATACAGGCGTATGGTGGAGGTGATCAATCAAAAATATCTCTTAGGGAATTATCCAGAAGAGTTGTTAGAAGCCTTCTTTCACCTGGTGTTTTGGTTTATGGATTGAGCGCATTATTGCTCGTATCAATATGGTTTTTGTATTCATATAAATTGGGATCAGAAAGTGGATTCAGCTTCTTTATATGGGGTAAAAATACCGATCGGGTAAGCATAGACATGCTTCTAAATCTACAAGTTTGGAGCAATCTTCTTTTGAGAATATTATTAAGGAATCTAGCTTTAGTAGGCTTGCCTTTACTTATCATTGGTCTTTTTAGCTCTAGTTCTCAATTAACACTAGGCAGTAGCCTAAAAGCAGGATTAGTTGGAATGTTTATTTGTACAACACTTGCAATGAGATCTAGTTCAGTTCATGAATATTATCAACTACCGCTCCAGATATTTTTCTGCCCATTCATGGGACATGGTTGGCATGTTCTGATCAATCATGATTCAATTAAAAGGATTTCAAATTATTTATTTTTTAGCTTATTGATATTGATCACTTCTATTAGCGTAGCGATTTTATATATCGATTATTTCTCTGTTGAAAGTAATCAAGAAGAAATATGGATGCCTTTGGCGACCAAAGTTCGTAACGAAGTAAAACCAAACTCTAGAGTAATTAGTGTGACAGGATTAGACCCTACCTTGCTTAATTTGATGAGGAGGCAAGGATGGTTGACATCAGTAAGTAATCTCAACGAGGAGAATATTAAAAACTGGAAGCTAAAAGGTGCTACACATATTGTAGGTAGTTTGAATTGGCAAGAAACTTATATTCGTTTAAGTAATGACGATGTAAATGATTTAAAGATGAAACTATCTTGCGAAGTTGAATCTTCTTTTTGCCCAAGACCACCTCATTACACTTACTTTGTGCCAATAGAGAAAATTACTAATTAATTAAACTTTTTGACATTGCAATTCTCTTGCTTCATTTCTCAAAACAATGCCCCTAACCCTTAATGAGGTTAGGGGCTCTTGTCGGGTCCGCTATGTCTCGGAACCGTTTGATCATGGAACAGGTGCCGGAATCAGTCGGCGTTCTCCGTGATCAGCAGACCCTGATTCATACAACTGTCAATCATTGACACCTCCTCCTTTGGGGATAGTGACAACTCACAATGCATTCGACCAAAGTGAAATAGATCACTGGGTCACATCGCTATTGTCAAAGCAAAAAAATCTTAACTGAAATTGAGTTTTTGCGTATGTAAGTATGTTTAAAGCGATTTAAATCGCAAATTTTGCTATTGATTTGGTAAGAATGAATAAGTGTTATAAGAAGCCTTCGTGTACGTCATTGAGCTGGCCCTTAAGTTCAGTCCGCTACCTTTGTCAGTCCAACGTAAGAATTTAAGGGATGCTCAAGCCCTCTATAGCCAAATTTGTAACTCTATGAAGAATGGACAGTCAAAGCTGATGGAACTGACTTGTGAGAAAGTCGAGGGAAAGAAACTTACGGTTTTGGTTGAAGAAGTCTTAGCTGTACAAATTTATGAAAAGACAGCTGCTACTGGTGGGACTAAGCGACCTGGCTTTTCTTTCGAGGCTTAACACGTGCCAGACGTGAAGTCTTTGGAATTTTCGCAGGAGAATGGGGCGATTCTTGCTGTGGATAACGTTTCTTTTTCCTGGCCGTCTGGAAAGAAAGCATTACATCAATGTACTTTTTCTATTCCAAGGCCAGGCCTTTGGATGCTAGTTGGATCGAATGGGAGTGGAAAAAGCACATTGTTTAGGTTGATTAGTGGAATGATGAAACCTGAAACTGGAGATATTCATTGCACGCTTAAAACATCATTGGTATTTCAGAATCCCGATCATCAACTCTTGATGCCTAGTTGCCGAAGTGACCTGCTTTTAAGCCTTCCTAGAAATCTCTCCGCAAGACAACGAGTAGCTCGTGTGAAGGAAGTATTAGAGCAGGTTGATTTGTCTGAGATATTTTCTCGGCCTATTCATACTTTGAGTGGCGGCCAGAAGCAACGATTAGGGCTTGCTGGAGCATTGGCTAGTGAAGCTAGTTTGCTTTTGCTTGATGAACCAACTGCACTGTTGGATCCAGTCAGTCAAACGACTGTGCTACAAACAGTTCAAAAATTATGTAGAAGGAAGACCAATCCTATTACTGCAATATGGATCACCCATCGCCTTGAGGAGCTTAAACATTGTGATGGTGCAGCAAGGATGGAAAAGGGGCGAATTGGCCCATGGCAGTCTGGTGATTTGCTAATGGAAGATTTAAAGACACTTGCAGTGAGGAGGGTATGAGGGCTAGGTTCAGACCGTTCAATCCTCGGTAGCTCAGCGGTAGAGCGGTCGACTGTTAATCGATTGGTCGCAGGTTCGAATCCCGCCCGGGGAGCTTTTGAAACCACAGACTTAATGTCTGTGGTTTTTTGTCGATTAAGAGAATCCACAACAGAGCATGGCTTGATTTGGAAGACTTTCTAAAGAGAAGGACAGGCTGCTGCTTCTATTGATGAGCCAAAAAGCTTATACAGAGAGACTTGTAGTTGTTTTTTTGATGTATTGTGCTCAAAACAAATTCTGCAAGACAACGCAAATCTTGAGAGAATCTGTCAAAACTAAAACCATTTAGTTGGTTATTCATTTCGCCCAGCCTCCGATCTAATGAAGCCTTGCATCTTGCTGATCGAAGACGATAAAGATATGCGTGACCTTGTTACAGGTCACTTGGAGCATAGTGGCTTTGATGTTCAGCGTGCTGAGGATGGAATCAAAGGCCAGGCACTGGCTCTTCAATACTCCCCAGATTTGATTGTCCTTGACTTGATGCTTCCTAAGGTCGATGGCCTTACTCTTTGCCAGCGTTTACGAAGAGATGAAAGAACTTCAGGTATACCAATTTTGATGTTAACTGCATTAGGTGGCACAAAAGATAAGGTCAGTGGGTTTAATTCTGGCGCAGATGATTATTTGACTAAGCCTTTTGATCTTGAGGAATTGCAGGTAAGGATAAAAGCTCTTTTGCGCAGAACAGATCGAGCTCCTTTAAGCAGTAGTAGTCATCAAGAAATTTTGAACTATGGCCCATTAACCCTTGTTCCCGAAAGGTTTGAAGCAATATGGTTTGAGCGTCCAGTACGTCTTACCCATTTGGAGTTTGAATTATTACATTGTTTGCTTCAGAGACATGGGCAGACAGTGGCACCTTCGTTGATTCTTAAAGAGGTATGGGGATATGAACCGGATGATGATATTGAGACGATTAGAGTTCATGTTCGTCATTTGCGCACAAAGTTAGAACCTGACCCACGAAAGCCTCGTTTTATTAAAACTGTGTATGGTGCTGGCTATTGTTTGGAGTTGCCTACTGGAGCAAAGATCCAAGACATGCAAGATGTATTAGCTAAAGCGCGAAAAGATCGGCATGAAGGTGGAAATCAAGCTGAACAGGAACCAGCAAGTGCTTAAAACTCTTGAGAGATTTTTAGTAAGGTTATTTCCCAGGCGAGTCTAGGTTGTACATAAGCAATTAGTTGGACACGAAGACTATCTAGTTGCTCAATTTGTTTTGGATTTTTAGCTTTGCTCCATAGAAACTGTTGAAATAAGTTGATCAACCATAATTGTTGTTCTACATCCAGGTTTTCAGTGATATTTCTCGCAAGAGATAAATTCTCTATATTTGAATTAGGCAAACGTTTCAGTGCATCCCAAATGCCATTAGGAAGTTCGTTCCAGGCTTGGATGTTTTTTAATAATTTTCCTGGGGATCCATTCGAAATCATTACTAGATATGGGGCTTTAATGGTAATAGAACTATCCATAGATTTCTTTGATTTTAGCCGATCTAAAACTTGTTTAAGATGATTAATGTTTAGACTTTTAAAGGGTATTTTTTGACATCTAGAGCGAATAGTTTGAAGTAATCTCTCTGGTCTTTCTGAGATTAGTATTAATATTCCTTTGCCTGGCTCTTCAAGTGTCTTTAGTAAAGCATTTGCAGCTGCTTCTTGCATCATCTCAACATCTTCAATTACAACCATTCCTGACTTTGCTTCCAGAGGTTGCTTGCTAAGGAATGCTTTGACTTCTCTTATTTGTTCCAGGCGTATCTGGGGGGTTGAGCGTTTATTGATTGATTCCTGTTGTGCCAGAGACTGGGTAATTAATTTTCCTTGATGTTGATAAGTAGGTTCTACCCAGAGTAGATCTGGATGATTGTATTTTTCTAAACGAACTCTCTCTTTAGATGATGTTAAACCTCCTGTAAGTAGACCTTCTAGGAAACGTCTTGCAGTCAGACCTCGCCCTACTCCCTCGGGCCCTGCAAATAGATATGCTGGCGCGATTCGATGTTTCTTCAGGGCTGAGCTAAGTAGAGTTACTGCTGTATATTGTCCAATAATATCCTCAAAGACTTCTTGGGATAAATTTGTAGATTTAGACATGAACCTTGTGTCTATCAAAATTATTTTTAATTAGAGTTTCTTTTATCACTTGACTTACTAGATCTTGCTTTAATTCGGCTGGTATTCTTACCCAATTGCGTTCTTTAGCAAGTGTACTAAATCCTTTAGCAACTCTGGTTAAAAAATCTGCACCTTCTGCTTCCATTCGATCATGTTTTCTTTTGCCTCTTCTCGTGAAACTTTCTTCAATAGATAAATCGAACCAAAATGTTATATCTGGAATTATTTCTTGTGTTGCAATAAGCTCCAGTTGCTTAATTATATTGGAGTTTAGGCCTCTTCCATAGCCTTGATAGGCGAGAGTAGAGCCACTAAAACGATCACTAATAACCCAATCTCCTTTTGCTAGAGCAGGAGTAATTACTTCACAAACATGCTGTGCACGATCAGCTGCATATAATAATAATTCAGTTAATGGTTCGGGAGAAATAGCCTTTGGAGGATGTAGCAGTAACTCTCGCAAACTATTTCCTAGTTCAGTCCCTCCTGGTTCACGTGTAATGTGTAACATTGCATCTGAGGGCATTAAGCCACTCTTGGGCAACCAGTGAATTAGTTCATTAATTTGTGTGGTTTTACCACAACCATCTATACCTTCCAGTACAAGAAAACGTCCTCTCATGCTTTTCTCAGAGATAAAGCATTTAAAACAACTGTTATAGAACTTGTGGCCATTAAAAGAGCTGCAATAGGAGGTGATAACAACATACCCGTGCTAGGTAGCAGGACTCCTGCAGCAATTGGTAAGGCGATTAAGTTGTAGCTGAATGCCCAAAAGAGGTTTTGCTTAATTTTTTTCATTGTCTGACTGGCTAATTCAAGAGCATCCGGCAACCCTTCAAGAGCATCTCCTAATAAGACAAGGTCAGCAGATTCCTGGGCTATTTGTGTTCCAGTTCCTATGGCAACTCCAAGGTCAGAAGCAGCAAGGGCAGGGGCATCATTAATTCCATCCCCCACCATTGCTACAGATCCTAATTTCTTCAATTCTTCTAATTGTGTGAGTTTTTGATTAGGTAAAAGTTGCCATGAAAGTTGTGTGGAATCGAATCCAAGATTGGCACCTAATTTTTGAACAGCTTGACGTCTATCACCACTCAAGATACTTAGATTTAAACCTTTTTTTCTTAAACGATTTAATGCAACATCAACATTTTTTCTGATTTGATCATCCACCAGTATGAGTCCTAGAAATTTCTTCCCTTGTGCTACTGCTACCAAAGTTTCTCCACTAAAACTTTCTTTTTCTATTTCAAAATCACCTTCTACTCCTTCATCTTCCAGCCATTCTAGAGATCCAACTCTAATGATTTCATCCAGACCATCTAATTCACCAGCCAATCCTTTGCCTGGAAACGTACGTGTATTAAAAGTATTGAGGATGTTTAGTTTCTGACGTTGTGCTTCTTGAAGAATTGCATGTGCAATAGGGTGACGGCTATTTGCCTCCAAGCTAGCGGCTATTTGCAACATATGATTATTATTTTTTGATTTTAGAAATCCCACTACAAGTGGCTTGCCAATTGTGAGAGTGCCTGTTTTGTCGAAGACAATATGACTGAGGGAGGCGGCTTTTTCAATAACATCTCCACCACGGAATAGCCATCCATTCCGTGCTGCCTGGCCAGAAGCCACTGTGATTACCGTTGGTGTTGCTAGGCCAAGTGCACATGGACAGGCCACTACAAGTACAGCTATGGCTAGTTGGATAGCTAGGCCTAAGGGGGTTTCTGCATTGCTGCCAAGTGTTGAATGCAAACTATGTTCATGCCCCGGCAAAAATCCTTGCCCGGATGCATAAAGCACGTTTGGCCATAAGCGTGCACCAACCTGCCACCAGAAAAGAAATGTGCTTATAGCCAGGACAACCACTCCATAACAAAATCTTCCTGCTACACGATCGGCGAGACCTTGTATAGGAGCTTTCCGCGCTTGTGCTTGTTCTATTAATCCAATAATGCGAGCTAAAGCAGTCTGAGCTCCTATCCTCGTAACTTCAAGAATTAAATTGGCTTCGAGGTTTAGGCTCCCAGCGGCAAGTTCAGTGCCTGGAGTTGATTCTAAGGGCAAGGGTTCTCCAGTCAGGCTGGAAATATCAATGGCGGAATTGCCTTCAATAACAACCCCATCTACTGGTATTCGATCTCCTGCAAGTAGTTGGATTTTTTCTCCAGGTCTTAGAGCTCCTACTCTTACTTCTCGAATTTCATTGTTTTCAATTAATAGCCTTGCCGTCTCAGGTTGTAGCTGAGCTAATTGTTTGATTGCAAGTCCTGTTCTAAAACGTGCTCGTTCTTCTAAGAATCTGCCTAACAAAACAAATCCCAGCAGCATTACTGGCTCATTGAAAAAACATGGCCATCCAACTTGTGGCCAAATCAACGCAGTAATACTTGCTAAGTAAGCGCTACTAACACCCAATCCAACAAGCGTGTCCATGTTTGGTGCTAAAGCAAGAGCAGCTTTTGCACCTCCTTTGAGAATTTGGAGTCCTGGACCAAATAATGCAAAAGTTGCAAGGCTTGCATGGAAGGGCAAAGAGCCGAGAAAAGATATTTGGAGTGTGCCTTGCTCTGCCAGATGACCAAGTACTGACAGTAGTAGCAAAATCATTGCTACTAATAGTTGGCGCCATTGATTCCACCAGGCCTGTGTTGATTCCAGTTCTGATTGAGAATTCAGCTGAAAGGGCGAAGAATCTCTTGGTTTGGCTGGAAACCCGCGCTTAGCAAGAGCGCGCAGAATTGGATCAAGTGGCTGTTCTGAACTCTTGAAATCTAGCCATGCAGTACGCGAAACCAGATTGACACTTGCCTTCGCAACGCCTGGTTGCGCGAGTAATGTTTGTTCTACTGAGCGAACACAGCCGCCACATTTCATCCCTTCTACATCTAGTAAAACGGATTGATTACTAGAGCGATCGTTTTTAGTACTCACGGATTGGTGAGGCGCTTACACAAGTTAATGAATGGAAGGAGAAAAATGTCATCTTCCAAAAAATAAACCTGCTTAAGCAACTAGCGCCGAATCACGGCAGGATGGTTGCAGAAATCGTTGCCTAAATTCTGCTATGCCTCGCAGTCGTGAACAAGACAATCCAATTGATAAGGCTTTCACTGTGATGGCAGAGATGATTGTGAAGATGATGCCGATTGATTCTCAACAAAAGAAAGCCTATGTTTATTATCGAGACGGGCTATCCGCTCAGAATGATGGCGATTATTCAGAAGCCTTAGAAAATTACGAAGAAAGTCTGCGTTTAGAGGAAAACCCTATTGATAGAAGCGAAACACTTAAAAATATGGCGATTATTTATATGAGTAATGGAGATGAGGAACGCGCATTGGAGACTTATATGAAAGCACTTGAGGCAAACCCGAAACAACCTTCTTGCCTTAAGAATATGGGCCTGATTTATGAGAAGCGTGGTCGACTTGAGCAGGAAGCGGGTAATCAAGATGCATCAGATATTTGGTTTGATCGTGCGGCTGAAGTTTGGACTAAAGCAGTTCGCCTTTATCCAGGTGGTTACCTGGAAATTGAAAATTGGTTGAAAACAACTGGACGCAGCAAAATAGACATCATCTGAGGAGATGATTCTATTTCTGTGGATTAATTTGAGTTTCTCCAAGAGCCATTATTAATGCTTGACTGATGTTTGAGGCTTCGAAGAGTTCTATCTGAAGTCCTATTTTTATTTGATTAAGCCCACTGTTTTTGGGTAATACAGCTCTTCGAAAACCAAGTCTCTCTGCTTCTTGGAGCCTTTGAGGTATTTGACTGACAGGCCTTAACTGTCCTCCTAGGCCTAGCTCTCCAATTAGTACGGTTCCTTCAGGAAGAATTAGGTCTCTGTAACTAGACACAATTGCCGTGGCGATCCCAAGGTCTGCAGCAGGCTCTTCAACTTCTAACCCCCCTGCGACGGCTAAATAACAGTCATGTCTAGATAATGGCAAGTTCATATGCTTTTCAAGCACTGCGAGGATTTGATGAAGCCTGTTGGTTTCAACCCCAGTAGCTGTGCGTCGAGGGCTTGCATAAGTTGTAGAGCTGATAAGTGCCTGAAGATCTACTGCTATCGATCTGTTCCCCTCACACGCAACAATTGTTGCAATTCCTGCTGCGGTTTTTCTGTTGAGAAATATTTCACTAGGGTTTTTGACTTCTGCTAATCCATTTGCTTGCATTTCAAAAATCCCAAGTTCATGTGTAGCTCCGTAACGATTCTTTACGGCTCGTAACAATCTGTGGCTGGCGTACCTGTCCCCTTCGAATGTCAAAACCACATCAACCAGGTGTTCCAGAACTTTTGGGCCGGCAAGCATTCCTTCTTTTGTGACATGGCCAACAAGCAATAAAGACGTGTTTTGTTGTTTGGCTAAACGTTGCAATTCAGAGGCGCATTCTTTGACTTGGCCAACTGATCCTGGTGCTCCTGAAAGATGCTGATTGTGCAATGCCTGAATGCTGTCGATGATTGCTACGTCAGGCTTCAGCGTTTCGAGTTCTCTAACAATGAGCTCCAGACTTGTCTCTGCAAGCAATTGAAGCTTGGAGGTAGAGCCCTCAAGTCTTCCCCAGCGCAATCTGACTTGCTGAGAAGACTCTTCAGCACTGACATATAGAACCGACTGATTAAGAGCCATATTTGTTGCACTCTGCAAAAGAAGAGTGCTTTTGCCTATGCCTGGATCGCCGCCAACTAGAACCAGTGAGCCTGGGACTAAACCTCCTCCAAGCACTCGATCAAATTCGCTATATCCGCTTTTAAGCCGGTTTAGGACTTGTTCCTTATTGCAATCAATCGGCTCGGACAACAGGGCTTTTGGCTCTTCAAAAGTCTTAGAACTATTGCTTTTCCCTCTACGGCTCAATGATGAATCAATTTGCTCAATGATTGAATTCCAATCTCCGCAATTGGCACATCGCCCAAAAAATTGTCGAGTTTGTGCTCCACAGGTCTGACAGATATAGATGGAGGCAATGCGAGACACTTAAAGTAATGAAAGTTGGCTTTGCTTGAAGAGAGATGAGCTTATTGGGCCTTAAAGGGGTGTTATCTAAGATCGAGATCGTTTTGCCGCCACAGCTATAGAAGATATGACGGCTACTAGTTCAGCATCTAAAGAAACGATCCTCGTGGCTGACGATGAGGCCAGCATCAGAAGGATTCTGGAAACTCGTTTGTCAATGATCGGGTACCAAGTAGTTACTGCATGTGACGGGAATGAGGCTCTTGAGCTTTTCAGGAATTGTGACCCAGATTTAGTGGTTTTAGATGTCATGATGCCAAAACTTGATGGTTATGGCGTTTGTCAAGAGTTGCGGAAGGAATCTGATGTCCCAATAGTCATGCTGACTGCTTTGGGGGATGTTGCCGATCGAATTACAGGCCTTGAGCTTGGAGCTGATGATTATGTGGTTAAGCCTTTCAGTCCAAAAGAGTTAGAGGCTCGGATTCGCTGCGTTTTACGTCGCATTGAGAAAGAGCACATTGCTGGGATTCCTAATTCAGGTGTCATCCAGGTAACTAATTTGCGTATCGACACAAATAAGCGAAAAGTTTTTCGTGGTGATGAACGCATTCGTTTGACTGGAATGGAGTTCAGTTTGTTGGAGTTATTGGTTAGCAGGTCAGGAGAACCCTTTAGCAGAGGCGAAATTCTTAAAGAGGTTTGGGGCTATACACCGGAACGCCATGTGGATACAAGGGTGGTGGATGTGCATATCTCCAGGCTTCGTTCCAAACTGGAAGATGACCCTGCCAATCCTGAGCTCATTCTCACCGCAAGGGGGACGGGTTATTTGTTCCAGCGCATAGTTGATTCCATTGGTTCCGAAGGACACTGATACATCCGCCGCCTTTGGGCTGCGAAATAAGAGCAATCGCTCTCGAGCTATAAGGCGGCTGGTTATTTGGTATCGCCGGAATGCCGCTGTAACGACAATTGTTGATACAGCTGCAAGTTCCGCTTCGGCAATTGTTGATACAGCTGCAAGTTCCGCTTCGGCTGCAGGTAGCGTTGCTGGGAATGTGGTCTCTAGTGCTGGTTCAATGGCTGGGAACATGCTCCAGCCATTGGTATTTGATCCTCTGCGTCGCTTACAAAGTGGTGATAGCAGTTCAAGTAAACCGACAGTTCGTGATTCAGAAAGGCTTTGGATAGCTGTTGATGGAATGGGAGGAGATAATGCTCCTGGTCATATTCTTGATGGCTGTCTGCAGGCATTGCAGCGATTGCCAATTCGGGTCAAATTTGTAGGTGAATATGAACGGATTATCAAGGCAGCTAAAGAAATGGAATTAGATCTATTGCTTAATGAGGCGATAGATGCTGGTTATTTTGAAATTATTCGCAGTGGACCTTCAGTTGAGATGCATGAGGAAGCTACTGCTGTAAGGCGTAAACGCAATGCAAGTATCAATGTTGCGATGGATTTAGTTAAGAAGGGAAACGCTATGGCTGTTTATTCCGCCGGCAACTCCGGCGCATTAATGGCTTCTGCAATTTTTCGTTTGGGTCGTCTGGAGGGAATAGATAGACCTGCTATTGGGGCACTTTTCCCAACGAAGGATCCTGGACAACCTGTTTTGGTTCTTGATGTAGGTGCAAATATGGATTGTAAGCCTATTTATTTGCATCAGTTTGCTTTGCTAGGGAATATTTATTCGCGCGATGTTCTTCAAGTAAGCAAGCCTCGCATAGGCTTGTTAAATATTGGAGAAGAGGAATGTAAAGGTAATGACCTTTCTTTGCAAACTTATAAGCTATTAAGCGAAGAAGCACGCTTTAACTTTGCTGGGAATTGCGAAGGAAGAGACGTTCTTTCTGGTGACTTTGATGTGGTTGTTTGTGATGGCTTTACAGGAAATGTATTACTTAAATTTCTTGAGTCAGTTGGTAGTGTCTTATTAGATGTTTTGCGGGCAGAATTGCCTAGAGGCCGACGCGGCAAAGTTGGATCTGCATTCCTTCGCTCGAACTTAAAAAGGATTAAGAAACGTCTGGACCATGCTGAACATGGAGGTGCTCTTTTGCTTGGTGTTAATGGAATCTGTGTAATTGGTCACGGCAGTAGTCAGGCCTTATCGGTTGTTAGTGCTCTTCGCTTAGCTCATTCAGCGGCAAATCATGGTGTCATGGATGATTTAGCACAGCTGCAAAAATCAACCATTCCTATTGTTTGATTTAATTGGTTCCTATGAGTTGTGATTTACTGACTGCTCATAGTCTTTGGTTGCCCCACACCTAATGCATGGAGGAATAGCTTTGGTTGCTAGTGGCAGTGCCACTCCCAGCCAAAGATTGACTAATCATCAACTTGGCCTGCGGGTCGAGACAAGTGATGAATGGATTCGTGGTCGCACAGGTATTGGCGAGCGACGTGTCAGTGGTCCCGAAGAATGCCTTTCTGTTCTTAGTAGTAGAGCTGCGTTTTCAGCTATTCAAATGGCTGGATGGGATCCAAGCAGTATTGATTTGATTGTATTGGCAACATCAACTCCTGATGATTTGTTTGGATCGGCGCCTAAATTACAAGCAAATCTTGGAGCGTTAAATGCAGTAGCGTTTGATCTCACTGCTGCTTGTAGCGGCTTTTTATTTGCTTTGGTTACGGCTGCTCAATACTTAAGAAGTGGGGCTATGCAAAGGGCATTGGTTATTGGTGCTGATCAATTGACAAGTTGGGTTGATTGGGATGATCGCAGAAGTTGTGTGCTTTTTGGAGATGGTGCTGGGGCGGTTGCTCTTCAAGCCACTGATGTGAATGATGATGGATTAATTGGTTTTAAACTTCGTAGTGATGGTTCACGGGGTGATTGTTTGAATTTGCATAAGGTCAAGGAATCATTGTCATTAGCTGATGGTGTAATTCATCAGAGAGGAGGCTTCTCTCCGATTCAAATGAATGGTCAAGAGGTTTATAAATTCGCAGTTAGAGAAGTGCCTTCGATTCTTAATGAGCTTTTAAGTCAAAATCGAATTTCACCAGATTCACTTGACTGGTTATTGCTGCATCAAGCAAATCAGAGAATTTTAGATGCGGTTGCTGATCGTTTCTCGATCCCAACTGAGAAGGTTTTAAGCAATCTTTCACAATATGGAAATACTTCTGCTGCCACTATTCCTTTAATGCTTGATGAAGCGGTTAGGGATGGACGGGTTAAAACAGGGGATTTGATCGCAAGTAGTGGTTTTGGAGCTGGCTTGAGTTGGGGGGCTGCCCTCGTTCGTTGGCAGGGCTCCTTATAGGCTTTTATTACTCGTCAAGAGTTTTTCATG
>MDTE01072570.1_pt1 | contig 15555 bp, 5 predicted proteins | sample 811231 | NCBI WGS metagenome assembly MDTE01 (sample SAMN05326651, study PRJNA326480) | marine metagenome | isolation source: seawater | place: Indian Ocean: Red Sea | collected 2010
CAAGAAGGAGCGATGTGAAGAACATCACCCAAAGCTTCGCCATGCACGCACACGGAAGGACACCGTGCTTCAAGGTTGAGAGGGGCCAATGAGTATTATTGGGCGAAGATAAGTTCATTTCACGCAGTGCCTGAGACGAGTTAGGGACCCGTAGCTCAGTTGGTTAGAGCGCTCGGCTCATAACCGAGTGGTCATCGGTTCAAATCCGGTCGGGTCCACTCCTCAAAAAATATCGACCGCGCAATCGGCTTCTAGTGGCCCAGTTCGTGCGAAGCCTCAAATACGGTCTCAGGGGGCCTCGATGTGATGACAAAAGCGCGTTCGGTACGTCCCGCCGTGATGATTCTGGCCGTTTATTTCCTCAGCACTTGGATGGGCGCGGCCGCAGTTCAGGCCCAAGGGCCTGTCCCAGACATCACTCTCAGCTGCCAGCAGCCGCAGCCAATCGACGTATACCCTGGTGCCACTAGGACCACCATCATCGACTGCACTCTGGAGAACCCGACCATCCATCAGGAGAAGGTGAACGTCCAGATTCAGTCAGGCTCCCTCGCTGCTGCCGGACCTGCCTCCATGACTGTCGGCTCTCAGTCTGATGTTTCCTTCCAGGTCGTCGCTAGAGCCGATTTGAGGATGCCTGAAGGATCGCAGATTATCTCGATTACAGCCGAAGTCGTTCAGGCTGACGGAATCACTTGGGTCGGTACCCCGACAACATACAAGGTTCTGGCAGTGATTAGGCAGTTCAGCCGCCTCAGGGTCGCCTCCGAGGTCGCTTTCCTACAACTCAGGCCAAAGGTCGACTACATGCTGACGTTTGACGTATACAATGACGGCAACGCGATGGACAGGTTCAACGTCGGAGTAGAGAACTACGGAGACCTCAACGACGAGGGCTTCCAACTGAGTATTCCTCTAGTCTCGGTTGAGATAGAGTCTATGGCTCCAGCCGAGAAGATCTACGTTCAGATGAGGACCCCGAAGAACCAAGGCTGGACTGACAAATACTTCTCTTTGATGTTCAAGGCCACTTCTGAATATTCGGTGAGAACTGAAGGTATTCCGAATTACCAGATACAGACGATGACGATATACATCAGAGGCGTCTATCTGCCAGGATTCGAGTTAGTTGGCACGATGATGATTACCACTCTCGCAGCGGCAGCCATTGCAGGCAGGTTCCGTGACGATGAGGAAGATGACTCCGACGAGCCAAGAGAGCTCGATGCGCGTCTTTTCTGACCTCGGTTTGAGTTTCGGATTGGTCAACGGGTTGATAACCGACCTCTGTGACGTGCGCATGTAGGGGGACTTAGATGAGCGACGGGGGCCTACTGCAGAAGGCGATAGACCAACAATCTGCAGGTCAGGACGAACCGGTTTTCGTAGCCGACGTTGAATCAACCGATTCCAAGGGCCCCCTTTCCAATCCTCTCAGTTACGGCGCCGGTTTAGCAGTTCTTGGACTCGTAGTTTCACTTGTAGTTTCCAGACCTAGCATCCAGAGCGATTACGCATTCTTGGGACTCATACCAATTCTCATGTTTGCCCTCTCATTCTATTTGGTTTGGAATGCAATTGGCAGGAAGCAGACCGCCGCGATTGCCGTCGCATACATCTTACTTGCAGCATCGCCCTATCTGATAATGAGCCTATCAGCTGGAGAGATTACCGTTACAGATTCTGAACTATCAGACGATTCCACAACCATCACCTTGACTATAAGGGAATCAGGTGCAATAATGGGCTCCTCAGTCGACTCTGCAGACGTATCAATCACATACGACGGATCCGAAGTATACTCCGAATCCATGGCCTTTTCAATTAACAGAGAGGACGGCTACGGAAAGTATGGGGAAATCGATCTCACTGTAGCTGATTGGTACGATGCAAACGCAGCAGACGACGCAGAATATGTCGTGACCGTAGACGTCGGTACTTCTACCGATTCCATGCAACTCCAGTCTCGACACCTACAGAGGACTGTCGATGACGTGAAGGGAGATACTTCTGGGGCCATGGGGACCGGTAACGACTGTGATAGTTCCAAGGAATCCTGCGTTATCGGAGTCGCCCTTAGGTCGTGGTCTGGTCTTGATGCACTCGGAGACAATCCTCCGGGGGCCCTCCCATATGCGGACTATACGGTTCAGGCCAACCTGTACTATGGCTCTAGCGTTGTAATCGCTTATCCTCTGGTCACAGTCGTGAACGGGGTCGCTGAGTGGGATTCGGGCAATGGAGAGTACGGAGGAGGGAGCGCTCTAGTCGGTGAAGACGGCTCTGAACTACCTCTGCCCGGATCAGCCGAGTCCTTCGAACTTAACACCAAGTATGTCCCCATAGAAGATTGGGCAGTGAGTGATTTCGGATGTTATCACTTCATAATCGAAGTCTCACAAACTTCTCCTTGGTCTGACGGATCTATTGTTTCTCACACTTCGTACTACGAGTACACAGAGGAGGGAGGCGAGTCGGAACCAGGGGAGCCATCTGACAATCCTACAAATGAGGCGTGGACCAAGGTCACCAGTTGCGACGACTAATTCTCGTCCTTCGAATAATCTGAGTCTTCATCCTCTACGATGGCATCCGAGGCTCGCCTGAGCATCGCCGCTCCTGCGATGACCATGGCCACAATGATTGCAGCAAGTAGGGGCAGCACTGGCAGCGAGTCATCTTCGACAGGCTCAGTCCAACTAGCAGTTACGGTAGTCATGCTTCCTCCTCCAAAGGAATCATCTTCAACCAACTGAGTCGGAGTTAGAATCCTACATGTAAGGGAAGCATCACCAGTCTGTGAGTGCCTCCATCCGAATGAGACTTGAACCGATTCACCAGCTTCAATCCTCGCCTGTTGATAACCTCCGATATCGGCTTCCATTCCTGTTTCTGTTACATCACAGGTGAAGTAAAGCAAAGCCGCTGCTGTGCCTCTGTTGGCCAATCCAGCAACCACTGGCATAGACTGCCCTCTTGTCTTAGACAAGGAATCTTCTGGTATTTCCAATGACTCCCATTCTACGAATGGTATCCCAGAATCTAGAATAATCGAACTAGACCAGTCCAGACTGACGATTCCTCCACCATAGTTTCCTATGTTGGATGTCTGTGGATTCCAACCAGTCTCGTAAGAGATTATCTCGATAGTTGCATCTTCTGTCCAAACTGTTCCATCGGAGTATCCAATCTCAACAACTCTCTCGTTCTCACCATTGATGTGGGCGATTCCGTTCTCGTCGCTGAAAATTTCTTGGGTTGCCTCTTGAGGGCCGATGCCTGAAATTCTCAGGATTACATACTTGGCATCTAGATGTACTGTCTGCCCGACAATCCTCCTCTCCCACTTGTCAATCAGGCCACCTGAGCCAATGACTCCTTCTCCCCAAAAAAACTCAGAATGAGGTCCTAACCTGACATCATGGTCATCCAGGCTGGCTGAGAATGAAGTCGAACCAAGGAGATCGATTCTGCCCGAGTCTCCGACAATGATAGGCCCTACCCTGTCAAACTCAGTCATGTCCGCACTCAAAACTCCGCTAACAAAAACTTGAGATCCTATCAGAGATGATGATGAGGACTGCATTTCTCCATCTACATTCAACTCGAATCCGTAAGTTCCCGCGCCCCTCATATTGACAGTTTCTAATTCAGATCCAGGAATAGTAGCCTCTCCTCCAGCTTGTGTGGTGATAGTGATTGAACCCACCGTAACAGGGCTTGAGCCATAGCCAGTCAGGCCAATCCAGACATCACCAGTTCCATCTTCGAAGTTGAAAGTGTGAGAGCTACCATTTAGGTTGTAGGATTCGCCTCCTATGTGTGCAGAATCACTGTAGTAGGAGTCCCCTTCCATAGGTACCATGTCAACTTGGAATGGGCCAGAAATCTCATCGCCTGGAATCTTGAATTTGGATAGGTTTTCTTCATCCCAGTAACCCATACTGGCTATTGCTGAAGGAGGATTCTGGGACTTAAGGGTAGAATGTGAGATTGTTAACTGGCCACCCTCGTCGACATGAATGCTTGAACCAAACATCATCTTGATGTCAGCGTTATCGATTGTCAGGTGCCCTCCATCTATTATTCTGACAGTACCTTCCACCGAATCTTCTCCAGTCCAAGTTACGTCTGCACTAATCACAGCCTCGGTATCTTCGCCCAATGCAACCACAGACGCAAGCAGTAGGGACGAAATCAATAGAATCGATTGTAGCAACGCGACGGTTCTCATTGATTGTGATTAATGAGTGTGCCATGAATAGTTTTGCCCGTCTTTCTTCGGATAGGGTTCATTCGCTGTCCACGTCTGGCAGACCCGTGGACACGCCATCGCTCTTCCCTGCCGCTGACTTCGCGGACCTAGTGTTGAATATCCTAACAGTACTGATGATGTACGGACCATTCTATCTGGCAAATACAGGTGCTATGCTGTTTGGCAAGTGGATTCCAGATAAAATGGGGTTCAGCAGTGTGGTCATCGACGGAGGCAAGGACTGGAGGGATGGCTATCGAATTCTAGGCGATGGTAAGACATGGAACGGCTTGTTCGGAGGAGCTGTTTTCTCAGGTCTACTAACGATTCTGGCACACCATCTTTGGGAATCACGTAATCCTCCAGAAGCAAGGCCGTTCATTGACCCCACACTTTTCAGTGATTCATCTGATTGGTTCTGGCTTGGCGGTGAATGGGGGGCTGCCTTTGTCATGGGGTTCACCCTCGGACTGGCTTGCATGTTGGGAGATACAGCTGGCTCCTTCGTAAAGCGTAGACGTGGCCTCAAAAGAGAGGGCGATGAGAGTTCCAAGGCTCCAATGTTAGATACAGTACCTTTCGCTGTGTCTATATTCCTGTTCTCTTTTCTGTTATTCGATGGGCAGATAATTACTCATGAAGGTCTGCATTACGAGATCGCCGCTATTTTGATTCTTACACCAATTATCCATCGCTTATTCAATATCTTAGGATTCAAACTAGGCCTCAAGTCGGTTCCATATTAGGAACCCTCTTGGCGGAATCCATTATCTCCCGATGGCCGCACGCGGACGCATGGGGTCGACTACAGTATTGGTTGTAGGCGGCGGAGGTCGGGAACACGCTCTTTGCATTGGTCTTGCTAACAGCCCCTCGGTGAGAAAAATCCACTGCTCACCCGGGAACGCTGGGACTTCTATGGTCGCTACTAATCACGACATCTCGACAAGTGATATCGAAGGACTCGTTTCACTCGCTCTCGATCTCAAAGCCGATTTGGTTGTTGCCGGGCCAGAGGCACCACTGGTAGATGGTCTCGCAGATTCACTTAGAGAGGTCGGAGTAGCATGCTTCGGCCCTCATTCTGTAGGCGCTCGATTAGAGGCCTCCAAACTCCATGCCAAGGAGGTCATGAAATCACTTGGAGTACCGACTGGAGGCCACATTGTCGTTGAAAATGAATCAGCAATCTCCGGAGCACTCGACAAATTTGGGGCCCCTTGGGTCATTAAGCGAGATGTGCTCGCTGCCGGAAAAGGCGTGACTGTCACCTCAGATAGGCATATTGCAGAACAAGCTCTGTTGGAAGGAATCGAGTTGGATAACTTTGTACTTTTGGAGGAGCACCTATCTGGAGAAGAGGCATCTGTACTGGTCGTTATGGATGAATCAGGTTACATCTGTCTACCCGCCAGTCAGGATCACAAGCGGGTTGGAGAGGGAGATACTGGTCCAAATACCGGAGGAATGGGTGCCTACGCTCCCGCGCCGGTGGTTTCAGACTCTGTGATGCACAGAGTAATTAGAGAGATAGTTGAGCCCATGCACCACTATCTAAGGAATCAGGAAATTCCCTATCGAGGCTGCTTGTATGTGGGTCTAATGATTGATAATGAAGGTTCTCCGGGAGTAATTGAATTCAATGTCAGATTCGGAGATCCCGAGACACAAGTCACTATTCCTCTGATTTCAAGCGACCTAGGAGAACTCCTACTCGCTAGTGCAGAAGGTAGAGTCGCTCAAGAAGAGTGTGAGTTTCACGAGATGAGTGCGGCTACAGTCGTACTAGCTTCAGAGGGTTACCCGGCAAGTTCCTCGACAGGCAGAGAAATCTCAGGGAGTGAAGTTAGGATTGAAGAGGGAATGACCTCGGCATTCGTGCACTATGCTGGCACCGTTCTAGGTGAAGAAGGACAACTCATTTCATCTGGCGGAAGAGTACTATCTGCTACAGGACTAGCACCCTCTCTCGGCGATGCAGTGGCTGCATCATACGAATTGATGAAATGCATCGATTTAGAGGGGTCACATTACCGTTCAGACATTGCTTATCGCGCTCTTTAAAGCGATTTCAGATACCGAATCACGTAGTTCGAATCTTCGAACCATTCTACGAATGGTTATAACAGCCAGTCAAATCGGCGCGACGCTGGCCTTTGGGCTGAACACGGTGATTAATGATGAATGAGTATGATACCGGCGCTGAATCGACGCCCTCCCAAACGGGCGTCGCTTCCGTCCCTGCGGTGCTAGTTGCATTACTGGCGCTGTTCATCGGGGTCGATTACGTCGCGAATGGAGTTATGGAAAATGACGGATACACGCAAGTCCTGATTCTGCCTGTAGTGGCCTCTCTAGCTGCTGCGCTAGGCAGAATTGGTGCCTTCGCTTCATTCGGCAAATTATCTCAATTTCGTAGTGCCATCGTAATTTTCGGATTCGTAATTGCAGCAGCGATTATTTCGTTAGCCTACAACCTGTTTGAAAGTGTAGGGAGGATAGGGGCCCTAACTTTCGCCCTAGTTGGAATTTCTACATTTGTTCAGATTCGCTCCGGAAGAAAGGAAGAAGCAAACATACTGCTATCGGTAGTGGTTGGATTCCATCTCGCAGTTTCCCATGCAGCCAATTCAGTACTGGATTCTACCGATTGGGCAGGTTCTGCACCGGACTTGATTGACACACACAGGGCCGCCATTGCATCGGTCTTCTTCGCCTTCTGGGCGGTGTCAATTGTTGTTGGCATGATAACTACAGCCCTAGTCAAGGGCAGGTTTGACTCTACTGGCTCTGGAGCATTTGGAGCACACCTATCTTCCTCAAATAAGGTGCTAATGTATGCACTTCTAACGATTCTGCTCATTCACGCAATACCTCTAGTATGGCTAGGCCAATTGACTGGAATACAAGAATTTGCCAATCACACCTACCTCGGTTCAGTCTGGGCACTATTCACAACAGCCGTAGTACTCTTCGTGGTCTTCTGCCACATCGAGAGGTGGAATGTAATAGGCTCCTTGGTAGCCGTGAATTGGATACTCTACACTCTAGGGCATCTCCAAGAAAGGGGTAATGAGTTCCCGAGTTTCCTCACTGGAGACGATGCGATGAGCACATTCTCGTGGTTCTTCCTCGGCTTCTGGCTGAATGTTGCTGCAATCATGATCGCCTCAAGGGGCTACTTTGGAGATATATCGCCTCGACATGAGCCGAGTCAGGCAAGAGTCTGGTGGCAGAGCAATTCCTACTCCATCATGGTCGCTTTGGCCATCTTCGTGGCATTTGCCGTTAGAACTGGATGGAATGTACTACCTGCAATGAATGCCTCGGCCACTGGCCTATGGGACATGACTGGGGGGTCCGATCCTTGGTACATGAAGCGAGTTGTGGATTACATCGTAGCTGAGAGGAGTCACTACATCTTCGATCACGATAGAGCATATCCAATGGGGGCAATTAACCCCCGTCCTCCTCTCTTCTCTTGGTCACTCGCTCTAGGTGGGCTGAGCCTGTCATGGCTACTGGAGATCCCCGCAGACGAGGCCACTTGGTGGAGCGTCGCGGCAATGCCAGCAGTATTTGGAGCACTAATTGTACTGCCTTTGGCTGCAATTGCGAAGAACATCCACAGCAAGGGAGCAGGAATCTTGACTGCTTGGCTCATAGCTCTGATGCCAGGGCATATCTCGCATGCCACATTCGGCCTTGCAGACCACGACTCATTCGCCCTACTGTTTCTTTCCATGGCGTTCTACTATTGGGTCAGAGCGCTCGATAATCTAGGAACTGAAAGATTATTCCAGAATCCGAGTTCAAGCCCACTGTATCTGGTCGCCGGTATCAGGGAGACTTGGCACAGGAACTCCCGTTCCATGGCTTTCGCGACACTTTCCGGTATCTCGTTTGCCACAGTGGCTCTCGGTTGGAAAGGATTCGTCTATGGTCCGGGAATTCTATTCCTAGCTTACGCAGGGCAGATTGTCCTGAACATGTTCCGCAAGAGGGACAGCCTACCTCTTACCTCTGCAACTCTGCAGATGCTTCTGACTTCCTTCCTCATTCCTCTGCCATTCTACATGTGGCCCGGACTTAATCTAGTGTTCGACCCTAGTGGTTTCCAACCAATGTTCTACATCATTGGCTTCACACTAGCCCTAGGATGGGTTGCATCTTCATTCAGGGACAAGCCTTGGCTATTGGTCCTAGGAACGGGGGGCCTCTTGATTGGAGGAATCCTAGCGATACTGTATATTCTCCAGCAATTGGAATACTACAACGGCTGGGACATCCTTTTCACAGGCGGATTCTACTTCTCGAAGAACAAGATTTTCGGTACCATTGGAGAAGCACAGGCCCCAAGCAGAGGGGTGCTCTTTGCTTCGTATGGGCCAGTCGTAGCCCTGATTGCAATCGGCTGTGCCTTTGTCCTAATGTGGCGCGGGGCTCGAAGAGAGCGCCAGAGTCACTTGCTTCTAGGCTTGTGGGTCATCATTGCGACATACATGGCTTGGTCTGCTGGTAGATTCATCTTCAACGCAACCCCTGCAATGGCAGTAGTCGGAGGTATTGGTCTGATGATGCTATGGGAAGGAGCTGACTTCTCTTCCTTTGTCAAGGAATGGCGTCGCTCGGGAATTGGAACTCCGAGAACTAGATTCAGATCGATTTGGCCAGCCACAAAGAGAAACCCTGCAATTCCGGCTATTCTCGTTATACTTATGATGGTGGCATCTCAGCATGCTACCTATGGCATAGACTCTGGAATTCCACGAGGAGAGGCTTCGGCATCAGATGTCGATCAAACGATACACGACATAGCCCCCGACTTCCTAAGGGCTGAGGTTCTAGGCCTCTCTGTTCTCAAGAGCGAGGGCTACAACCCAGAATCTGAGATGTGGTACATGGGCACCTTTGGGCCAGGCTTCAATAGTGGTTCTTGGAATCTAGCCTATGACTGGTTGTCCGAACAGGATTCAGATATGAGTTTCAGCGAGCGGCCCGCCTTCGTTTCTTGGTGGGACTACGGATTCCAAGCGCTGGCTCAGGGCCAGCACCCAACTGTGGCTGACAACTTCCAGTCCGGAATCCCGCATAGTGGAGGCATGTTACTCTCGAATAGTCAGGAGGACACACTCGCCCTGTTTATCACCACAATCGCCCAAGGCGACCGTCGCTACAGCGACGGGGCCGGTTTCACCGAATCATTCGTCTCGGCGCTCTCCGAGCACATGACAGAAGATCAGTTGGATGAGTACTCGAACATCTTGTCCATAGAGGTCAATGACGAATCCTTCGTCTTATCACGGGCAATGGCCATTGTTGCGACAGATGACCACACAGAGTTGATGCGCGGCTACTCACTTGACTCAGAGGGACTACCTGAGCCTGACGAGAAGTGGGTCGTAATGATTGGAGGAATACAGATGGGCAATTCCACTGATAACGAGGCTGAGGCACTTGATTTGTTCAACGCAACTAGACTCAATAACGCCCAGTTCGACATGGACACCACTCACTATCTGATTGGAGGTTACAGGTACACCAGTGATCTGATTGAGGACTTCAATGATGTCTCGACCGGTTTGCACCGGGCCAACGCAAAGCTCGCCATGAGCAGAGCGTTCCTGTCTACAGCCTTCGACATGGAAGAGTTGGCTGCCATCTACCACGATATCACAGGTCTGGAATACGAGGTTCAAGACTACCAAGGAACGCTCGGAGAGACAGTTGTTCGCAACAATGACATCCGTTACTTCGCAATCGATAACCGACTCTATCCACTAGGGGGGGCATATTACGGAGACTACCAATACCACCGTGGCCAGACCACCGGAATCTTCCATGCACCAACCGGACTATCCGGCCTCGACATGGAGGACTACATCACTGCAATCTATGAAACCCAGCGCGGAGATGGACCGATCATCCCACGTTCGTCAGAAGAGTTTGAGGAGGAGTATCTTAATGATATTATTAGACAGAGTTCCGGAGCTTCCTCAGATTCAAATGAAATCATCAGAATGGTCGATATCGATTACCAGCAGCAACCGGCTTTCTTCGAGACGATGGTTGCTAGGTTCTATGTCGGATACTCGACTTCGATGCTGGGTCTGCCAGGAGATGCCGAGCAACCAGCTCCTCACTTCTATACGTCCGGATCCCCGGGCTCGTATCTGGAGAATGCATACCCACTTCCGGGAGCCATGATGAATCACTTCGTATTAGCTAACTGGTATGACGACGAACGCTGTGACTTACTGGAAAATGGCTCCAAGGTCGATGAGAACTGTTCCAACCCGACAATCGGTTCGGCCAACACCCAGGTCAAGATCATGAAGTACTACAGCGGTGCTACATTGGAAGGAACTGTAGAGCTAGATGGCTTCGGAGCTATCCCAAACGCTCGATTGATGTTTGAGAGGGACGCATTCAGCGGAGAAGAGGTGGCTGATGCTGACGGGCATGTAGTCGATGGAGATGACAGAACATACTGGATTCCTATCGGATATACTGACGCAGACGAAAACGGTCACTTCTCATACACAGTACCTGCTGGAAAGATTAGAGTCTCTGCCTTCATCGGTGAGCCAAACCTAGATGCAGCTAGATCTGCGATGATGACGGGAGATGTTGGACAGTCTCTTAGTGACATCTTCCAGGAGACTTCTGCAAATCGTAATGTAAACCCGATTACCGGAATACTGGCCAATGTCTCAGGAGCCACATGGCTCTCAGAGACGATTGTAAATGTATCTGGAGAGGCCGGACACAGCAACGGCGAGCAAACTGTGTTTGGAAACGTCTCAGTGGAACCTTCCTATGCAACAGGAAAGTTGGTTTGGTCCGGTGCGGCATTCTTTGACCAAGAACCTCTTACCAATGTGACCGTGGAGATTTCTCCATCGGCAGAACATGTCCAGATTCCTCCACATTCTACTACAACTTCCAGTGGAATAGTAGAGGGCTATGACCTAGCGTTCGGAGGAATAGGTGAAGTCACATTCACTGGAGAAGGCTCTCTGATATCCCAAGGGGTTGTCACAGTTACTGACTTCACAGGTAATCATACTCAGACTATCTCCCACAATCATAGTTTGACTGGAGACGGCCTTTTCTCAGGGAGAGGTATACTCTCGGGCAATGTCACTGACGAAATTGAGATTCCCGGATGCGATGTTAATTCTACCATGCCCGATAACCACTCAGTCTGCAGTCTTGAATCGGGAGATTTCCTGATTGAAGGCGCCGTGAATGCTACAGGCAGATTCACCTCAAATGGATCTACCAGCTTCACTAGAGGGCTGAGCCATGCTACTTTGGTCGGCTCCGGCGTGTTCGTAGTGGACACCTCTGATGACTTGGACAGTTACGGGACAATCAACGGGACGTTCGCCAATGTCGAAGGTGAAGGTATCTTCAGCGGACCCATGGTGCAACCGGGGACCTTCCACTTCGTAGACCTAATTCCCGGGGTATACGACATCTCAGTAATATTCTCTGATGGTACCTCAGTAGATCTAGAAGAGCAGTTCATCATACCATTAATTGGCAGTCCTGATGTGACCACTGTGGATATAGCGGGAGGGGCAATAAGTGGATATCTGGTTAATTCGACTGGCTCATCAATTAACAGCACTGTGACATTATTGGATGAAAACTCAACTCGCTCCGATGCAACTTCAGAATGTTCTGACTCCGGTTTCGCACCATGTCTGTTGGTCCCGGATGAAGATGGCTTCTTCCAGTTCGGGCCAATTGTTCCTGGCAACTACACAGCCCTTACCGATGTGGATGAGGACGGATTCCCTGAAATCTCCGAGGACTATATCTTCAGTCCTGAGATTGACATCGAGTACGAGTTCCCGTCTCCTGTACCCGAGACATCCGACCTAACATTCACCCTCATAGAGAGTGGCAACGCGGTGCCCGACCTTGATGTGACTCTACGTCTAAAGAATGGCACAGGCGACACCGCATTCGTCGAGTATGACAATGAATCAGGCCACTACAGTGCCGAATTGTCTAGAGGGATATGGATACTGAATCATACACTTTCCGAAGATATGCAGCTCTGGGAGCAGATAGAAGTTGGAGAGGATGACATCTCCGCAGAGTATGAATTCAAGGTTAGCATTCGTATCAACGGAACAGTGTTCTATGATGAAGATCTAGAGTCCGATGAGGACGGCCCAGAAGAAGGTAAGGTTCTGGACTATGTTCAAGTCGACTTCCATTGGGATGGATTCAGTACTTTTGCACAGACCGACGGCGGAGGCCACTTCTCAGTTGTACTCCCTGAGGGAGCAGTAATAGATGCTACAGTTCAGTTGCCTGGAGCAATGCTGAATCTAGTTAATGGAACTAGATTCACTGTCACATCCGAGGGCCCTAGCATCGATGGAGAGACATTTGAAAACCTCACTCTTCTAGCTACTCCTGGATACATTGTAGACGGAACTATCAACATCAACAGAGAGAATAATCCTCTGCAATCGTATTATGGAGGCTGGCAACCGATTGTGGTGACAGCAGACAATACAGATACTGATGTTCGTTGGCACTCCAGTGTGATGGCAAACGGCCAATTCCAGATAACTCTACCAGGTGGAAACTGGACATTTGATCTGGATGCCGACTGGATTGTTTCAACGCCCGTCGATCTCGAGGTCGACGGGAAGAATGATACTATCGACATCATTACCAGTCCAGTTAACAGCTCCGTTACAGTTAACCTATTCTTGGACCATAGCGCAGACAACAATGCTGACAACGGAACAGCAGTTACATTCCCATTCACCATAGTCGACGCATACAATAGTTCGAGAGTTGTTTACGAAGTCTTGGAGAATGGAAGCGAGTGGACTCAGAACGGCTTGGCAGAACTATCACTGGAGCCTGGAAACTACCGTATTGAGGTAGAAACATCCAACCCTGAGAATGATAACTTCGGAACCAGAATTATGACCGGGGCAACCCGCTTCGATATCGGCCTGCTTGGTGGCTCTATTGAGAGATCACTAGGCTTCGACCCTGAGTGGAGAGTCAATATCACATTCACCAACGAGAGTGGCGGAATTCTATCCGGGCATCTTGTTAAGATGACCAATACAGAGTCGGGCTGGGTCCTGTCCCACAATACCGATGATGACGGCAGATGGAATGCCCATATCCCAGAGGGAGAATGGATAGTCACCATCGAACCATTTGAGACTACAGAAGGGGTCCGAGAGATACTGCGCGAACTAATAAACTCCTCATCTGAAAATGCAGGAGATGACATTTCTATGTCGACCAAAGAGGTTGCAACAGTTGGGTTGACTCTATTCGAAGATTACTCGGGTGAACCGATTGAGGGGATAGCAGCCACACTGGAATCCTTGGAGGGCCTAGGTTCAGTATCATTCCATCATACCGATTCTTCTGGAATATCTACTATTATGGTGGCTCCAGGAGACTGGGAGGTTCTTCTCAATGTTACAGACGGCGGTGAGAGATGGGTTTTGGAAGCAGATGAATTTAATTCCATTAGCGCTATTCCAGGAGATAATCCGACATTGAATCTGACAGCGATGAAGTTCGTAGAACTAGGTGGAAATGTATTCTGGGATTTCAATGACGATAATTCATCCAATGTTGGCGAAGGCATCTTCAACGCGTCCATACACATCAGTAGCGATGCTAGCAACTACACCGTTACAAGTGACAACAGCGGCGATTGGTCTCTATTCTTACCTGCTGATACTGCATGGAATGTCGAAGTAGTAGTAGATGGATTCTCCAACGAGAGTTTTGCAGTAGCAGTTTCAGGAGCATCAAACACTGTAGATACAGAGATCACAGCACAACCGGTCTCAGTACAAGGCATAATCTCGTACATCGACTCAGAGCAGCTATCACTCATTTCTGACGGAGTCACACTTGAGTTGATTCCAGTAGAGGGCATGGTCCGGGAGACTGTGATTCCCGACAAGGAAATTGTAGATGGTTCATGGACTGGAAACTGGTCTACACAGGTCGAGCCCGGCAACTGGATTCTAAGAGCTACTCATGAGCAAGGAAACTTGATTGCGATGGGGCTGATTGAGGCCGAGGTGGTAATCGGTAACACACTCAATCTTGAGATGACAGAAGGAGGTTGGTTCAGAATGGATACAGAATGGCTGGATTACGACGGAGTCACAAGGACTCTAGCTGACACAGATCTGCCAGACTCAGCATTCATCGAAGGGCCGAAACTGATTATTAATGCCGGTGCGGGCGTTAGATGGGTTGAGCAAGTCAACGATGAAGGATTCATCGAAATGCTCATGATTCCTGGAACCATTGACGCTTCAAGCGAATTCGACGTCTCTCAGCGCAATCTGACAATGTCCTACATTGGCGGCCAAGGCGTCACGGTGAGTCCCGGACAGGAGTCGCCACCAGTGACTCTTACGCACGTGCGTATAGCAAGCCATGAGATCTCCATCACGACCACAAACAACTCTGGAGGAGATCCCGACCCCGAGGGTAACTTAGGACACGCGTTGGCTATTGCCAACTCAGAAGGAGGATTCGAACCTGTCGAGTTCCAACTTGCAGTCGACTACCTAGGTCACGAACCATTTGACACATTCAGTATCTTCGGAGATGTAGTAGGTACTGATGGCATACATTGGCAGGTCGAGTTCAACAATGGTTCAGGAGACTGGAACAGCACTGTAGAGTTCAACATGGGTCTGGACAATGCAATGAACTTCTCAGACCTGCACGTTAGAGTAACTCCTGCCAATCAGTCTACGGCGCATGCATTCGATAACGGACACACAATCTCTCTGACTGTCGTATCAAAGGAAGACGGTTACATGAAGGATCATTCATTAAATGTCAAGATTCCACAAATCCATGGTTTTGAACTAACTGAGCCGCTGGAGGAATCATATGGAATCCAGCCCGGACATTCAATTAACGTCGGCATCAAGTTCACCAACTCTGGAAATGGCGACGAGCGCTACGAGTTCGAGTTCGATGACTCTGAACTACCTGAAGGATGGGTCCGTTCTGGAGCGACTTCGCACACCATCGGAGCTTACACTTCGTCTACTCACACAGTAACCGTATCAGCCCCTGCTAACGCATCGGAAGAGGATTTTACAATCTACATTTCAGTCAGAGATAAGGCGAACAACACATACTCCGATGTCGAGATTCATGTACAGACCTCTATGCCTTCACTGAGGATTTCCGCTTACCAGAATTACAATGGTGGCGAGGACGCTGTTGCAGGACAGACTGCTCTGTACACAGTTGTAGTGGAGAAC
>MDTE01155767.1_pt1 | contig 15555 bp, 14 predicted proteins | sample 811231 | NCBI WGS metagenome assembly MDTE01 (sample SAMN05326651, study PRJNA326480) | marine metagenome | isolation source: seawater | place: Indian Ocean: Red Sea | collected 2010
AAAAACTTGAAACTCTCCAAAGGGAATGGGAGGAAGAGAGGGGCGAAGACCAACCGGTAGTGGAGGAAGAGAACATTGAAGAAGTCGTCAGTATGTGGACAGGCATTCCTGTCACACGTCTCGCTGCTACTGAGAGCGAAAGATTGATTAATATGGAGAAAGTTCTCCACGAAAACGTTATTGGTCAAGATGAGGCAATTCAGGTCATATCTAAAGCTGTACGCAGAGCGAGATCGGGTCTTAAGAACCCTAAAAGGCCAACAGGGGCTTTTATATTTTTGGGACCGACTGGTGTGGGTAAGACTTATATAGTAAAAAAGCTCGCTGAATTTTTGTTTGGTAGCGAAGATGCGATGATTAGACTGGACATGTCTGAATTCATGGAGAGGCATGCCGTTGCTCGCCTAGTTGGCGCACCTCCTGGATATATAGGTTATGACGAAGGTGGGCAGCTAACCGAGGCAGTCCGTAGAAAATCTTACAGTGTCATATTGCTGGATGAAATCGAGAAGGCTCACCCTGAGGTTTTCAATATCCTTCTACAAATATTTGATGACGGTCACCTAACCGATTCCAAAGGTAGAAAGGTGGATTTCCGCAACACTATTATTGTTATGACTAGCAATATTGGATCGGATTTAATTAGACAGGACCGATCAATTGGATTCAACGCTAGAACAGATACTGCGCAAGGGGAGAAGGAAGCTTACGAAAGGATGAAAGATAACGTCCTGGATGAAGTTAAGCACTTCTTCAGACCTGAATTTCTCAATCGTATTGATGGCACTGTTGTATTCCACTCTTTGAGTAGGGAACATATGGAAGATATAGTGGATATCTTAATGGTTGAGGTTTCATCAAATCTTCTTGAGAAAGGTATCTCGATGGAACTCACAAATAATGCCAAGGAGTGGTTAGCGGAAAATGGGTATGATCCGACATTTGGAGCTAGACCGCTGCGTCGCATTATTCAGGATCATGTTGAGGACAAGTTATCGGATAAAATTTTGAATGGAGAGCTTGGCCCTGCTGACACAGCGATTGTTGACGCAAATGAAGATGACGGAATCACTATAGAGGCGATATCGCCAGCTTCCTTAAGTGCCCCTGCATCCTGAATTTCTAGGTTGTCAAATACGAGTCTCTAGAACATGTTTGATTTGATGCAGTAGGGTTTCGAAATCAAGTTTCCTGGGGAGTTACTTCTTTGAAGGTTGCCTATGTCCAAGCTCTTGGTGGAGCCAGCGGCGACATGCTTATAGCATCATTAATCGATGCTGGTCTCAAGATTCAATTCCTTGAAGAAATTGTGGATATTCTTCATGTTAAAGGAATCACTTTTAAGGAGAGTAAAGCTCAAAGGAACGGAGTTTCAGGGACACATATTGACGTAATTTTAGATTCCGAGGCAGAGAGATCAAGAAGGTGGCAGGACTTCGTTGCTATAGTGGAAGAGTCCACTCTTAGTTCCAATGTAAAAGAAATGTCTAGCAAGGTTTTCTCCCTTATTGGGGAAGCGGAGTCGCAAGTACACGGGTCGGATATTGAGCATGTGCACTTACATGAATTAGGTACTCTAGATACACTTGTGGATGTGGTTGGGGTTATGGTCGGTCTTGAAATGCTGGGCATAGAAAAGCTGTTTTGCTCTTCACTGCCAACAGGGTCGGGGACTGTAAATACTGCTCATGGGAGATTGATGATTCCAGCACCTGCTACCGAGAAAATTTTAGCTATGACTTCTGCTCCATTTCATGCTCCCCCTACCCATATGCCTTCTACGGGGGAGATGCTGACTCCTACAGGGGCAGCAATATTGGGGTCCGTGGCTGAATTCCAAGCCCCTGTAATGACAATTGAAACAGTAGGTCATGGCCTTGGCACTCGGGACCCAGATTCCTATCCTAATGCACTCTCTTTGACGGTAGGAAAATTGGACGAGGAAAAGGTCTTTGCAGATTTGAAGCTTCTCGAGACAAACCTTGACGATAGCACTGGCGAGATAATTGGATACGTGCAGCAAACTTTGATAGCTAAGGCAGGTGTTAGGGACGTTTGGACTACCTCAATAAGTATGAAAAAAAATAGACCTGCAATAATGCTCTCAGTGTTAATTGAATCCGGTGTTGAAGCCGAAACAGCCAGCTTTATTCTTAAGGAAACGTCATCTTTGGGCGTTAGAACTCGGCCAGTGGACAGAATTATTGCCGAACGCTCCATAGAGGAGCTGGATTTGGCAATTGGTACCTGTAGTGTGAAAATCAAATCAATCGAAGGTAAACCTATTTCTGTTTCCCCTGAATTTGATGATTGTAAAAATATTGCCGAACAGGTCGGTATTCCAGTTATAGAAGTAATGAAAATAGTTCAGTCGGAGGCAGACAAACGCTTTCTTGGTAGGTAGTGGTTTGTTATGAAGTTGATAAATACGTAGTAACTCCATAATTGAGGTTACAGATGTGACGAGTATATTGACCGCTACAGAGTCATTTACTAAAATAGTATGGCGATGACAGGCTAGTTACCGCGGTAGCGGTGCTGGCCTGATTTTCGTAAGGAGCCGTTCTTCAATCCTAGCCTATGCTAAACTGATGGATGGCTTTTTTGGAGGGTTGGGAGAGTGGTTAAATCCACCAGACTGTAAATCTGGCGCCCGGAAGGGCTACGTAGGTTCGAATCCTACACCCTCCACCACTGAGTTGATGCTCCGTGGAAAAGTTGATCGGCCCGGATAAATGGGTACTTGTAAGGAGTATCTAAATAAAAAACGGGCCCACATAGCTCAGTCGGTCAGAGCGCGTTCTTGGTAAGAACGAGGTCAGCAGTTCAAATCTGCTTGTGGGCTCCAGACTAGTGGAGGATATAGCAATTGGCTAAGCAGGTATTCGAAAGGACAAAGCCGCACTTGAACGTCGGTACGATTGGTCACGTTGATCATGGTAAGACAACACTTACTGCGGCGATCTCTTCAGTTCTGGCTTCTGAAGGCCTCGCGGACTTCAGGGCTTTCGACACTATCGATAACGCTCCCGAAGAAAAAGAAAGGGGAGTTACGATCGCGATCACCCACGTGGAATATGAAACTGAAGGCAGGCATTATGCTCATGTTGACTGCCCAGGACACGCGGACTATATAAAAAACATGATCACAGGTGCCGCTCAGATGGACGGTGCTATTCTGGTTGTGAGTGCTCCGGACGGCCCCATGCCTCAAACTCGTGAGCATATACTTTTAGCGAGGCAGGTTGAAGTTCCCAGGATAGTAGTAGCTCTAAACAAAGTTGATATGCTTGATGACGAAGAGCTACTCGAACTTGTGGAGCTCGAAATGAGAGAATTGCTCACAGAGTATGGATTTCCAGGTGATGACATCCCGTTTGTCAGGGTGAGTGCCTTGAACGCCCTTGAAGCTGAAGATAAGGGACGCGATAGCGAATGGGGCAAAGGTATTTGGGAACTTATGGACTCTGTTGATGAATATGTTCCAGTTCCAGATAGGCCTAAAGACCAGCCGTTTTTGATGCCGGTTGAAGACGTTTTTGGAATTAAAGGACGAGGTACCGTTGTTACCGGTCGAGTCGAAAAAGGCATCGTGAACGTTGGTGATGAGATAGAAGTTGTGGGAATCAAAGATACCTACACCACTACGGTTACTGGCGTAGAGATGTTCCATAAGACTTTGGAAACTGGGGAGCCTGGTGATGCTGTAGGGGTTCTGCTGCGTGGTATAGACCGAGAAGATATCGAAAGAGGTCAAGTGCTCTGTGCGCCAGGAAGCATACAACCACATACAGAATATGAGGCCCAAGTATATGTTCTCAGTAAGGAGGAAGGCGGCAGGCATACACCTTTCTTCAACGGGTATAAGCCACAGTTTTATATTCGCACAACTGACGTCACGGGTGATATAAAACTCCCTGATGGCGTGGAGATGGTCATGCCGGGAGATAATATTGAAATGGAAGTTAGCCTTATAACTCCTGTTGCCCTAGATGAGCAGCTTAGATTTGCTGTTCGAGAAGGGGGCAGAACGGTTGGGTCTGGTGTAATTACCAAGGTAATTGGCTGAAGAAGAATTAACGGTCAGATTCCTCGGAAATAAATCTGATAGTCTGACCGTTTCTTTTCCTTATTTTCACATAGGATTTTTAAAATGGCTCGTCGGGGAGAAAACAGGATATTAGTCACTTTTGGTTGCGTAGACTGTAGGCAAAGAACTTATAACTCAAACAAAAGTCGTCGGAACGACCCTCAAAGATTGGAACTAAAGAAGTATTGTCCGAGGTGTAGGACACATACTCTCCATAGGGAAGTGAGATAAATTTGCAAGACAGGTTTCGTACCGGGAATACCGGCAGAGGTGGAGGATTTAAGTTCTTTGGCGAGGTAGTTGGAGAGCTTCGTAGGGTCACTTGGCCCAGTATGAATGAAACCCTAAGGTTGACTCTTATGGTTTTAGCGGTTTCAGTGGTTATTGGAGTGGTTTTGGGAGCTGCAGATTTGATATTCGGCTGGATATTCGGACGAATTCTTTAGGATGTCTTGGCGGAGGTTTTTATGACACAAGAACAGGTGGAAGAGAAACGCTGGTACATAATCCATGCCTATTCAGGTCAAGAAGATCGAGTAAAAAAGAATCTCGATCAACGAATACAGACAATGGATGTCAGTGACAAGATATTTCAGGTAGTTGTTCCGACCGAGGAAGAATTAGAGTATAAAGACGGTCAAAAGAAGTCTGTAGCAAGGAAGGTTTTTCCTGGATACATTCTGGTACAAATGGAAATGGACGACGAAAGTTGGTTTGTCGTTCGCAACACGCCGGGCGTGACTGGGTTTGTTTCAGCTGAAGATGAAAGTGACAACCGACCCAAACCGGTACCATTAGAACAGCATGAAGTCGATAATATTCTCAATCAAATAGATTCAGAGGAACCTAGGGTTCGAGTTGGATTTGCTCAAGGTGAGACGGTTCGTATAACGGATGGCCCATTTGTGGATTTTATGGGAGCTGTTGATGAAGTGTACCCAGACCGGGCAAAGGTGAAGGTATTGGTTTCGTTTTTTGGTAGGGAAACTCCTGTAGAGTTAGATTTTCTGCAGGTTGAAAAAGCATAGTAATGTCAAAGGATACATTGATTAGAGGTAAAATTGGCTAAGAAAGTCATAGGTTTAATAAAACTTCAAATAGAGGCTGGAAAAGCAACTCCGGCTCCCCCAGTTGGTCCTGCTCTAGGGCAGCATGGTGTAAACATCATGGGTTTTGTAAAGGAGTATAACGAGAGAACTTCTTCTCTAGCCGGTTCTATTGTTCCAGTTGAAATAACGGTTTATGAAGACAGATCATTTGATTTTATAGCTAAGAGCCCACCTGCCTCAGATCTACTGAGGAAGGCCGCGGGTGTAGAGAAGGGAAGTGGTAATCCACTTATTGATAAAATAGCTGTTATATCCCGAGATCAAGTTAAGGAAATAGCGGAAACGAAAATCAAAGATCTCAACGCTGCTGATATAGAAGGTGCCATCAAGATTATTGAAGGAACTGCCAGAAGTATGGGCATACAGGTTAGATAGGTCGAATTTCGGAGAAACTGGAGTAGCAAGAATTAACATGGTGAAACACGGTAAAAGATATGATGATGCTTCATCGTCAGTTGATGAAGACAGGAACTACTCTACAGAAGAGGCTGTTTCTATCGTCAAAAAAAATGCTACGGCGAAGTTTGATGAAACAGTTGAAATTCATTTAAGAACCGGAGCAGACCCTCGACACGCGGATCAAATGGTTAGAGGAGTGGCTCTTCTTCCCCATGGTGTGGGTAAAACTGTAAGAACACTGGTTTTCTGCCAAGGGGATGCAATGGATGTGGCTCGACAGGCTGGGGCAGACCATGTTGGGAATGATGATCTAGTAAAAGATATCCAGGATGGATGGCTCGATTTTGACGTCACCATAGCAACTCCTGACATGATGGGAAAAGTTGGTAGATTGGGACAAATACTCGGTCGGAGAGGTCTTATGCCTAATCCTCGGACTGGGACAGTAGTACCACCTGAAGACATAGGGAGAGCGGTTGAGGAAGCCAAAAGAGGAAGAGTAGAGTTCAGATTAGATAGATCTTCAATAATTCACAGCCTGATAGGCAAAGCCAGTTTTGAAGAGCAACAACTAGTTGAGAATCTGAGCACTCTCATGGATACGATACTGAGGCAAAGACCCTCAGGAGTGAAAGGGCAGTTTTTGAAATCTGCTTTTCTCACGTCAACAATGGGACCGAGTGTTCCTATTGATATTGCCTCTTTGGGGGCCATCACAGTAGAATAGATGTAGCGCCGTAGACCGTGGGTTCTGTTTGACAGATTAAAATTCCAGCCTGCATAGGTGATCCTTGCAATGATATGTCAAGAGGAATATTGCAAAGTAATCCGGGTCTGCACCCGGATTTTTTTTTGCTCCGGGTTTATTGGACGATTGTAATTGGGAGAGTTTTATGCCCACGGAAAGGAAAGCAGAGGCTATAGAAGAGTTAAAGCAGTTGATGGAGGATTGTTCTATTGCTATATCAACTGATTATTCTGGGTTAGATGTCTCAGAGATTAGCGCTTTTAGAACTGTGCTAAGAGAAAATGGGGTCAAATTCAAGGTTGTAAAAAATACCTTACTTAAGATTGCGGCAGATGAGAAGGAATGGCCTGAAATTAATGAATTAATTGATGGTCCGACAGGAATAGCTTTCGGCTATGGTGAGGAGCAAGTCCCAGCAAAAGTGATTTCGGATTTTATTCGGGATAGTGGAATAGAGATTGAACTAAAGGCTGCCTTAATAGGTAACCAATCCTTAGATCCTTCGCAAATAAAGGAGCTAGCATCTCTTCCAGGAAAAGATGAGCTAGTGTCTAAACTAGTTGGTCAACTTTATGGCCAGCTGGCAGGTTTGGTCTACACACTTAATAGTCCTCTTGTTGGTACGGCACGAGTATTGAATGGTCCGATTACCGGGCTAGTCACTGTCTTGAATGGAAGAACCCAACAGGGGTAACAGTAAAAATTAGATTCTATTTTAGAATAAGTTAGGAGAGACAAAATGGCACTATCGAAGGATGAAATTTTAGAAGCGATCAAAGAGCTTCCTGTTATTGAGCTTGCTGGTCTTGTAAAAGATCTAGAGGAAGAGTTCGGCGTAAGCGCTGCCGCGGCTGCGCCTGTCGCTGTAGCAGCTGCCCCCGGTGCAGCTCCAGCAGCAGGTGATGCAGGAGGATCAGATGATCAGACAGAGTTTACAGTCACTCTAAAAGAGATAGGCGATCAGAAGATAAACGTTATTAAGGCGGTAAGGGCGGCAACGTCTTTAGGGCTTAAGGAAGCAAAGGATCTCGTAGAGAGTGCTCCTGCCCCTATTAAAGAAGATACGAGTAAAGAAGATGCTGAAAGTCTCAAAAAAGAGCTTGAAGAAGTTGGAGCCGTTGTGGAAGTAGCGTAACTTATTCGCCAGACTTTCAATGTATTTAGCTTAATGATGATGGGGACTGATTAGAAGAAATCTGTCGGTTCCCTTCAACCTATATAAGGTATTGTTTGAGGTCCTTCGGGAAGGACGCAGACGGTATTTCCTTTGTCCTTCATCAATTTGGACACTGTTTCCGATATATCATCGACTGGATGTAAATGAGCTTCTCTGATTTGGTTTGGTGTCAAGTTATCTGATTTCAGATATACATCAGACTTCATTTGTATCTGCGCCTGGATTTGTACCTGCCATTGGTCATGTCGGTCGTGACCCGGAGATTCGATTAAATCCAAGAGATCTTTAGGTGAATTTTTTGAGGACAGTAGTTCTCTGTAGAGTCCATGTTCTGGAATTCCGTCGGAGCATTCTGAAGCGCATATGATTCCTCCGCCGTTTCTAACAATTTGTGAGGCAGCAGAAATGCCTTTGACCGTTTGATAAAGATTCATGTCTAGTGGGTACCCGCTATTAGTAGTTATCACTAAGTCAAATGGGTTATCAACTTTTTGCATTGCAGTACTTTTTGCGAATCGGCACGCTGCTTTGTGCACATCGAACATGTTACCCGCGTATGCGCTTGTTATACCGTGATCCTTGTTTATTGTTACGTCGATACTAAAATCCGAAGGTGTGATTTTGGCTATTTCTCGGATAGAATCGTGAATTGGATTGCCTTCTGTAACTCCCCATTTGGAGTATGGACTAGCAATCATATCCGCATTATGAAGGTGCATAATTGTCTCGAATCCAGCTAGCCCCGGGGCGATCATTTTAGGGCCGCCACTGAAACCTGCGAAAAAATGTGGCTCGACGAAACCGGTTGTTATTTTGAAATCACATTCGAGCCAATCCCTATTTATTGATATGGGGATTCCTCTTGAAGTTTGTCCGACTGACCGAATGGTTTCTGTATTGAACGCGTCATGGTTGACTATTCGGCAGCCGTAATTGATGACTTCTTTCCCGAGCATTGATTCCAACTCTGAGGCATCGTTTGCTCTATGTGTTCCTGTGGCTATGAATATGGTTATATTATCTGGAGATAGATGAGAGAGTTCATTCAATATTACTGGAATGACACGGCTACTCGGCATGGGTCGGGTAACATCGCATACACTGATCCCAACAGTTTGGTCCTCGAGTACATTTCTTCTCAAAGGTTTACTGTTCAATGGATTTCGAATTGCCGTCTTTAGTGCACCTATTTCATCAGGTAGGGCAGGCAGATAATCGGGCTGGATTACGACAACATTTTCTGGGAGTTCTACGCATAGCCCATTTTTGCCATAAGCGAGTTGGATTTTCATGATTGGGTTTAGTCCCCAGTATCTCTTAAAAGGGCTTCGCACAAGTGCGCTGCATCAACTAAATCGGGTATGGTCACAAATTCTCTAACTGTGTGCATTCCGTGATCAGCCATTCCAACCACAACCGAACTAATACCGTTAAGTCGGAAGACATTTCCGTCCGTACCACCACCAGAAGGTTTCATTGTGGGAGTTAATCCAATATTTGCCAGGGCTTTCTTTGTTCTTAAAGTGGCGGGATCGTCGTCTGTGAGGGTGTAGGTTTCGAATTCAGTGTGGAGATGATCGTCAAGCGATGCCTCCGGGTAGATATCCTGTACTTCCTTGATCACATCAGCAATTTGAACTCGAAGGCCATCTAGACTTTCTAGGCTGGTACTTCGAAATTCTCCTTTGATAATTGTATTTTCGGGAACAGCATTTCTAACGGTGCCCCCCTCTATATTCCCTATATTGAAGGTAGTGTTCTCGTCCAATCGCCCCTGTGGCAGCCTCGTTATTATGTCCGCAGCTATTCGTATTGCTGACAATCCTTTTTCAGGCTCTACCCCAGCATGGGCAGCTCTGCCTGTAATTTCTATATCAAGGCCTATATATGTCGGGCTAGAAGCTGTAATCTGACTAACGGGGCCTTCGCCGTCAAATACGATCGCTTCTTTGGCGTTTATCAAATTGAAATCTAAGTTTCTTGCTCCGACTAAACCTATTTCCTCTTCTCTTGTAAATGCTAGTTCTACTGGTCGGTAGTCTCCGCCATCCTCTATCACTGACTCAAGAGCTTCCAAGATTGCGGAAACTCCAGCCTTGCAGTCGCCTCCTAGGATTGTTGTTCCGTCTGATACTATTTTGTCGCCGTCAATGCTGGGTTTTATTCCACGACCCGGCTCCACTGTGTCTAAGTGTGCGGACAACAAAATAGGATCAGTTCTGCCGTCACCTGCAACCACATTTCCGTAAGAGTCTCTTTTGGTTTTGAAGCCAAGAGATTCCAGCCTTGTGATGATTTCCTGGGCCATCTCTTCTTCTTCCCCTGATGGACTGTCAATACTAGCCAGATCACAGAATGTTTTTACTAAGCGGTTCCTATTGATCATGCGAAAAATTCTCCTGTTTAGTGACACTTATTCTATGATCCTATGTGGTAAACGTCTATCTTTATGAAGGTGGACACTATTTACGCATCAGTGCTTCTGAATATTTTGGCAATAGATATAAACAGGATCTCTCATAAATAAAACTTATGTTTTGGCCGTCGTATATATGTTTGATTATATGAGCAATAATAATTACTTATAGTAGTCTATTACGGGTCCAATTCATTTATTCGTTTCGAAAAGTTGGTTTCAAGCAATGGTCAAAATTTTGTCGATTCTTAATTTATTTCTATTGAGTGCATTAGTTCTTTTTGCATGTTCGTCGGATGATGAACCAAAAGAACCCTTTGTAATTGCAGGAATACCAGACCAGAATGTTTCGGATCTTACCCGTCGATATTCTGGGCTCACTGAGTATCTCTCAGATGAGCTAGGAGTAGTTGTTGAATATTTACCAACTACGGATTATGCCGCAACTGTAACTGCGTTTTCTCGTGGGGATGTGCAAATGGCTTGGTTCGGCGGATTAACCGGAGTACAGGCACGGTTGGCTGTGCCTGGCTCACAGGCAATAGCCCAAAGGGAAAGAGATACTGAATTCCATAGTGTTTTTGTTTTCAATAAGAATGTCGATGTAGTCACATTGCATGATCTTAAAGGTCTACGATTTGCCTTCGGCAGCGAGAGTTCGACGTCTGGTCATCTTATGCCAAGGCATTTCCTATCCGAAAACGGAATCGATGCAGACTCCGATTTTGACGGAGCTCCCATGTTTTCAGGATCTCATGATCAGACCTGGCTATTAGTGCAAGGAGGCGCAGCTGATGCTGGGGCACTCAGTGAAGCTGTTTGGCAAAAGGCAGTTTCCACTGGCAAGGTAGATGAATCAAAGATTGGGGTGTTTTATGTGACTCCCCCATATTTTGACTATAACTGGACAATTCGTCCCGACGTTGAAGATAAATTTGGAAAAGGGTTTATTGAGATGTCAACTAGCGCCATTTTGGGGATCGATCGAGCAGACCTACTTGAACTGTTTTCGGCCAAGAAATTTATAGCTTCAGAAAATGGTAATTATGCCCAAATAGAAGATGTAGGAAGAAGTTTGGGGATTTTGAAATAGAGGGTGATATGACACTCGCCTACCGAATGAGCAAGGTCAGTTTTGAACTAGGAGATACCAAGATAATTCAAAACGTGTCACTTTCGGTAGACTCTGGTGAGCGAGTGGCGATACTAGGCGCTAGCGGGGCAGGTAAAACGACATTGCTACGCCTACTTGCTGCCCAGATAAAGCCCAGTGCCGGAGATGTTTTTCTCCATAATGAGAATACTAGGAACCTGAATTCAGGGGCGGAGCTATCCGAGTATGTGGGCGTTATTAATCAACAATACGACCTTATTCAGGAACTTTCTGTGCGAAATAACGTATTGGCTGGAAATCTTGGCAGATGGAATATATGGAGGTCTATTTTGACACTGCTTTCCTCGATTGATTCGGATATAAGTGCGAGCGCCTTGGAAAGGGTCGGATTATCCGATAAGACTTATCAACGCTTATCGCGACTTTCTGGTGGTGAACAACAACGAGTAGCGGTTGCAAGATTAATTGTTCAGGATCCTCTTATTATTATTGCTGATGAACCTGTGGCATCTTTGGACCCAACGAGAGCTTTTGAGATTATGTCTTTACTGGAAAGTATTACGTCTCCTAGTAATAAGACTTTAATAGCAGCTTTACATTCTTACGATTTGACGACTCAGTTCTTTGAACGAGTGATAGGTTTAAAAAGTGGAAAGGTCAGCTTTGACATGCGTGTAGATCACCTAACAAAAGTTGATCTGGAAAAATTGTATTCAGTCCACCCAACTGATTAGGGGTGTAAGTATCGTGAATGTGGTCAGGAAAGTTATTACTGGGAGGCCTGGTGTTGTCATTATTTTGACGACAGCTTTTCTTACTAGTGTTTACATTGCAGACTGGAACAGGGCTATTCCTAGAAGTTCTGGACTTTCCGGTATATATGAAATTTTAAATGGATTTTCGCAACCGGATTTTAGTCAGGAGTTTTTGATTGTAGCTGTACAAGCTACCTGGACGACCATTACGTTTGGTACTTCGGCAATTTTTCTGGCACTTGTTATTGCCATTCCTGTTTCGTTTTTAGCGTCGGGCACGCTATTTAGATCCTTCGTCGTCCGGATAACTTCTGTTTCAGTGGTGCGAATGTTTCTTGCTTTGGTTCGCTCCATTCATGAGTTGATTTGGGCCTGGATATTGGCGATTCTATTTGGATTTAGCCCCATGTCGGGGGTTTTAGCTCTTGCAATCCCTTATGGTGCGATACTCGCTAGAGTATTTGCTGACTTTTTGAACGATGTCCCTCAACCTCCTTTGAGAGCTCTACAATCTTCGGGGGCTAGTAATATCCAGACCTTGTTATATGGAAGGCTTCCATCGGCTTACAAGGATATACTTAGTTATGGATTTTACAGATTTGAGTGTTGTCTCCGCTCTGCAGCCGTTCTTAGCTTTATAGGTTTGCAGGGGATCGGATACCAAATCGAAGTCTCTATGCAAGATCTACAATTCGGTCAAGTGTGGGTCCTTATTTATTTTCTTATAGCGCTGATAGTTTCTGTCGATTGGTGGGGGTCAAAGCTCCGGAGGAGTTTGGCTGAATGATGTATACCAAAATCTTTTCATGGCCTTTTTGCTCTTTCTTACTTTTTTGCTTTTTGGCGTTGACCTCGTGGACGATAGTTTTAAAGGACTCAGACCTATTAGAATTTTTTTCTGGAGGATCACTCAATGGGGTATTAGATAAATTCAGACATATCTATAATTCTCAAATTTCCGGTCAGTCTGAGCCTGCTTTTCTGTCTTTTGAATCGTGGTACAGGGCAGTGTTTCTAAGTTTTCGGACTCTTTTGGTCAGTATTCTTGCCATTGGTCTAGCCGGATTTGTTGCTCTCCTGACTTTTGCATCTGGCTCCAGAAATTTGGCTATGGAGGGTAATTCTCCTATCAGAAGGCCGTTTTCAAGTCTTATATTCTATTTGTTGAGGGCCTTATATACCGTTACTCGAAGTGTCCCTGAGTTGATTTGGGCAATGCTTATAGTATTTACAATGCAAGCAGGGATCGTTGCTGGTGCATTAGCTCTTGCGATTCATAATTTTGGGATACTAGGAAGACTATGCTCTGAAGTTGTTGAAAATATGGCCCAGCGAGCCATCCGGTCTCTACGATCATCAGGAGCTTCTTCTGCCCAAGTTGTTTTATATGGTGTTTTTCCAGATGTACTTCCACAACTCCTAACCTACATACTTTATCGTTGGGAAGTCGTTATACGAACAACTGTTGTTGTGGGATTTATAGCTGCTGAAGGACTAGGAAGACAATTAAGATTGAGTATGAGTTGGTTCCACTACGATGAAGTGATTGTTTTACTTAGCTGTTACATAGCATTAGTGATTATGGTGGACATAGTATCCGGATTTCTCAGAAAAATGGCTGCTTAAACGGTTAGAATGATCTAAATTTGTTTGCGACGGGCATTCTTCTGTCCCGTCCGAAGTTTCTCGGTGTTATTTTAATACCTGGAGGCGATTGCCGACGTTTATATTCATTCCTGTCTACTAGTGCAATTATGTTGGCAACTGTTTCAGACTCAAATCCATCTGCAACTATTTCTCTAAAGCTACTATCACGTTCAACATAGGCTTCAAGAATGGGGTCCAAGATTTCGTAATCTGGAAGAGTATCGGTGTCTTTCTGGTCCGGTCGTAATTCGGCGCTTGGGGGTTTGTCAATAACGGTTTGGGGTATCACAGCTGATGGAGAGGTTTCGTTTATGTGTCTGCACAGGTCATAAACCATTAGTTTTGGAACGTCCTTTATTACGGAAAATCCTCCTGCCATATCCCCGTAAATCGTGGCATAACCAACAGACATTTCACTTTTGTTTCCTGTGGTAAGTACCATCCACCCGAACTTGTTCGACATGGCCATTATTAGATTCCCACGTATTCTTGATTGTATGTTTTCTTCAGCTACTCCCCAATTGGTATCCCGGAACTGGTCTTTTAGAGCTAACTCCATTGAGTCAACAATCTTACTTATCGGGATCGATTCAATTTGAATCCCAATGTTTTTTGCTAATTTTATCGCGTCTGTTTCACTTCCCACAGAAGAAAACGCTGAGGGCATCGACACTCCGACTACATTATTTGGGCCAAGAGCCTCTGCGGCTATAGCGGCGACTAGGCTAGAATCAATACCTCCTGAAAGAGCTATTAGTACCTTTTGGAAGCCACTTTTATTCACATAATCTCTTGTGCCGAGTACTAGGGCTTTTCTGACTTCTTCTATGTGCGATGAGGGTTTAATGTTTTTGGAAGTAAAAGTTTTCTTGGGTTGGTTGGTTTCCTCACTTATATACTTATGAATAGGTTTACCTATATTCTCTAATCCATCCACTTGAAATTCTTGTGGATTCCTCTCACGTGCCTGTCTCAATGGATTAATGTCAATATCACATATGACTAAGTCTTCTTCAAAAGATTTTGCTCTTGAAATAACTTTTCCTTCTGGATCTATGACTACGCTGGATCCATCAAAAACTAGCTCGTCTTGACCTCCTACTTGATTTACATATGCGATAAATATGCCGTGGTCTGTAGCTCTCTCTATTAACATTGACTCTCGATCTTGACGCTTGCCTGCGTGAAAGGGAGAGCCATTTATATTTACAATGAGTTCAGCTCCTGCAGTGCGTTGGACTGTGGCGGGTCCTTTCGAATACCAAATGTCTTCACAAACATTTACTCCCACTTTTGTCCCATTTATTGTGAAGACAGCACAAGTGTTACCAGATGCAAAATAACGTTCTTCATCAAAAACGCCGTAATTTGGTAAGAAAATCTTCTTATGAGTTCCTTTCATGCATCCTTCACTGGCTATGGCAGCTGAGTTGTAGAGTTTGTCGTCTAATTCAACAAAACCGAAAATGGCGGTTATACCATTTGTGTGGGCTGAAATTTCTGAGGAACATTTCATGTTCTCTTGAACAAACTGGTTTCGGAAAACTAGATCCTCTGGAGGATATCCTGTAATTGCCAGCTCTGGGAAAGCTATTAGGTCGACATCGAGGTCTTTGGCTTTATCTATATAGGATAATATTTTTGACGTGTTGCCACTTAGATCTCCAACAGCTGAATTGATTTGAGCTAAAGCGATTCTTATCACGACTGAATCTTACCTTCCCAGATTGTGTTCAAGCAGCAACGGAGTTATAGGAGCATGTATATGCGAATTCTAACCTTCAGAAGTTGGACTCGCCAGTTATAAGAGGGTTTGAGACTGAAATTTATGAGGAGTTGGATTCCACGAACTGTTTAATTCTATATATGGCTTCTTGTAAATTTTCGGTGGAATTGGCGAAGGAGAGTCTTATATATCCAGATCCGTATCTGCCAAAGGATTCTCCTGCGAGAACGGCAACTCCAGCTTCCTCAAGAAGCTTGTTGGAGAATTCTGCGCTTGACATGCCAGTACCATCGACCTTTGGGAAAGCATAGAATGCCCCCTTTGGAGTAGCACATTCAATGCCTTCGATTTCGTTTAGTCCAGCTACTACTATA